>Ga0209164_1001815_pt1 | contig 25288 bp, 24 predicted proteins | sample MTBNYHSulfiMetaG_FD_187458 | JGI IMG/M metagenome (GOLD analysis project Ga0209164, IMG submission 187458) | Enrichment culture microbial communities from rom New York Harbor, USA that are MTBE-degrading - MTBE-NYH (New York Harbor Sulfidogenic)... | ecosystem: Environmental > Aquatic > Marine >... | reverse complement strand
TTCCGGGATCGCCATGATGACACCGGAAAGCCTTCACTACGGCCATGCCCAGACCATTCAGAAACAACGCCAAGAAGTCCTCTTTGAGGCCTTCCAGCGTTTTCCCAAAAGGTTCAAGGGCATCGTACCACAACCTATCCCCTTGCCCAATGCCGTATGGATCAGCAAACCGTCGGCGAGCGATGCGGGGTACAGTAATTTATCGCATGGCGTGTCTCATTTTCATTGACACATTCCGCAGAGGATTTGAAAGGCCATGAAATTAAGAATTAGCCTTGGGGATGGACGTTTGTCTATCTTGAGCGAAGGGTTTAACAAATATGAAGCAAGGGGTTTCCTTTTTTTCTACGCTGAGAATAATATCAAGCCTGAAGCAAATATAGTTAAGTTTGCAAAGATCAACAAAGGCATTGTAGTTCAAGAGGAAGCATTGGTTGTCAGAATCCTTAACGATCCATTCAGATCTGTTCCCCTATACATCACACAGATGAAGCAAGGCGACATAATTGTTTTTTCAAATTTCGAGGACTGTTTTGGTTTCTCTGGTTTTGAGCCAGAGTATGACAGGATAGGATTCTGGGAAACCATACTTTACGGGGGTGGCATAGGCACTCGGACTATCCTAAGAAATGTAAAGCAAATGATAGCAGCATCCAAGGTAATCATCGATAAGAAGACAAATACCTATACCATATCTCGGTATTGGGATTTTGATATTTTTGAGGACACCACAATCGGATCAATAGAGGAAGCTGGCAGGGGCTTGTACAATCGTCTAACCGACATATTTTCCACCTTGACCACCAGCGCGTTTTATTTGTTGGGTATGAGTGGAGGCGTCGATAGTCGCATCACACTCGCTTTTTTATCCAGACACGTCAAAAAGGATAGGATTAGACTGTACACCTATGGTTACGACGAAAGGATCTTGGAGTATTCCTATGCCAAGATGGTTGCTGCCAACCTGAACGTCGCTTTGCCAGAGTTTCATATTTTGAAAGCGGATGCATATGAAAAAGCGTTGAGAACCATAAACCTGGAGTCAGGAGGCCAAATTGGTATTGGACACTGCCATACCTACGACTATTTGGCAAAAAATGCAGACCGACTCAAGGAGCAGTTGCACATATCGACGATGTACAGCGATGCTATCCTTGGATGGGAGGCCGTCTACCCGAAAAGAAATGAGAACATCAAGGATTCAAGCTACTTTAAAGTGCCGCCTGTACCATTGACCAAAGATATTTGGGATGAGATAGAGAACGATGTAAGCGAGCTGTTTAAGCCCTACCATCCCGAATACAATTTTAGCTCCATTGATGAATTTAAGTATGTTACAGAGAGGAATGCCAAATTTCATATGTATCTTGCATTTTTGCATCGCAAATACGTCAATACTTTGACGCCATTCGCAGATTTTGACCTTTTGACCTATATGATCTCTATGCCAGCACAATTTCGTCATCAAAAGAGGCTGTCTGATTACGTTTTGGAGAGGTACTTTCCTGAAATATCATTAGATAACATTGGGAATATCTCAAGTCGTTGTTGGTGGGGACCTAAGTTCGCAGGATATTTTGCTTTCATAGAAAAGGGGTTGATTAACAGGCTGAATACCCTCTTGTTTCGGATTAGCGGGGGGCGACATCAGATATTTGACAAATATATGACAGAGACCTGGCGTCAAGTGCTTTACACGCATTTGAACGAAGCGCTTGACGAGGCTTTGAGGACCCTTTTTGAATGTGAAATCATCGATAGTAAACAGAGACAATATTTTTATAAGCCGGCCATTTCTTTTAGCGGGGTCGGCATAGGGGAAAGGTTCCAGATCATTGGATTGGCCGAGTTGATCAAGTCCACTATGTTACAGCCCCCGAAAACTGAAGAATGCGAATCCTTATAGCCGGTGAGTGGGTTTGGCCTTGGTATGAAGAGGCGTGTGGGGATGCTCTGGTGAAGTTGGGCCACGAAGTGCAGCGGTTCTCGTGGGTGGAGAGGTTCAGATCTTTTAAGGTGGGGGATGTGGAGCCACAATATTTTTCGAGGTACAGGGAAATACAAAACCGGCTGATATTGGGACCAATTGTATCGGCTCTGAACAAAGAGTTGCTCAAGACACTCGAAGAATTCCGTCCGCACATGGTTTTGGGTTATCGTGCCACCCATATCTTTCCTGCAACCTTGCGAAAAATCAAGCGGAGGCATCCAGAGTTGGCATTGGTCCAATACTGCAACGATGACCCATTCAGCAGCCGGGCCAACCCCATCTTGTGGCGGCACCTGAAGCACGCTATTCCATTTTATGATGTCCATTTTGTTTACCGGCACCACAATATAGATGATTTCAAGCGATGCGGGGCGAAGCGGGTTGGATTGCTCAGGTCCTATTATATCGCTGAACGAAACTATCCTGTGACGCTTGGCAGGGGGGATGAAAGGTTTGTCTGTGATGTTGTGTTTGCAGGCCATTATGAGGCGGATTTTCGTGTCGAGTACCTCGAAAGCATTGTTCGGGCTGGCTACAAACTGAATCTCTTTGGAGGGGGATGGAAAGACGCAATCCCCACGCTTTCGACAGATAGCCCGCCTCGGAGTCTGGGTCCCATTTCGCCAGTAGTGGACGCGGATTATAGAAAAGCGCTGTCCGGGGCGAAGATCGCTCTTTGCTTCCTCTCAAAACTTAACAGGGACACTTATACCCGCCGAAACTTTGAAATCCCCGCCACAGGCACTTTCATGCTCTCTGAATACACGCGTGATCTCGCCACTCTGTTTGATGAAGGGAAAGAGGCTGAATTTTTCAGATCAAAAGAGGAGATGATGGATAAGATCAGGTTCTATCTTTCCCACGGTGAGCAGCGCAATGATATAGCCAGGCGGGGTCGTGAGCGGGTCTTAAGGGACGGGCATGATGTAACTGCAAGGATGGAGCAGATGCTGACGGCGATTGGTATGGGCGAGGGAATAGGATGTCAAAGGTGAGTCGTCCATTTACCGGCAAGAAGATTCTTCACGTCATATCACATGTGGCGACACCCCATAACAATGTGCTGATGAAGGCGCTGGAAGATTCGGGGGCATGCAAGCTTCGTCTTTACTATTCCGTCAAAACAACTGGGAGTTACTCTTGGGGCGATGAAATTTTTCAGGCGGTCGGCAAGCCCGTGGAACTTGGAACGGATCGGGTTCACTGGCCCACGGTACGGCACGCGTTCCGCCGGCACGAGGAAACGTATCTGTTTATTGGCTGGCCAAACACGACGGCCCGATTGCTCTTGGTCGTATTCTGGGTCTTGCGACGGCCATTTCTGTTTTGGAGCGATTACCCCAATGAAGACTGGCGCAGGTATCCGGCCCATATTTCCATATTCAGGCGATTTTTGTACCATGTGGTCAAGACAAGGGCTCACCGGATATTTCTTGTTGGCCAGCATACCGTGGATTATTTCGAAAGCCTCGGATATCGGTGGTCCAAGCTCGTGAATCTGCCTATTTTTATCAGAACTGACAAGACAAAAATACACTTCCTCGATGGATACGATGCCCTCCGCAAGCGATACGGTGTGCCCGACGGCGGTATGTTGTTCGCGAGCGGCAGCCGACTAACGGAGATCAAAGGTTATGGCGATCTCATCGAAGCGATAAATCTGGTAGGTAAGGAGATAAAAAAGAGGCTTCGGGTGGTTATCGTTGGCAAGGGTGAGCAGGAGCAGGAACTGAACGCGCGGATCAGCGAGCTTGGATTAGGGGATGTTGTCAAGATGGAGCCGTGGATGGCTCCTGAGAATTTTGAGAGGCTGATCGCCTGTGCCGATGCATACATTCACCCGGCACGATTCGATGCATTCGGAGGCGGCACCCTTCACGCCATGGCCCTGGGCGTACCGGTGATCGGATCCGCCGGGGCCGGGGTAGTCCTTGAGCGGGTTGAGGATCGCATTAATGGCCTGGTTTTTCCCTCCGGCAATGTGCAACAACTCTGTGCGTGCATAAAATGGTGTTTTGAGAATTCTGAAAGGCTGGAACATATGGGGAAGGCTGCTCGATCGACCGCTGAAAAATGGCCACCTGAGAGAGGCGCAAAAATTGTCCTGGATCAATTGGCTTAATGGTTGTGTTTATTGAACATGAATAACAATAAAAATATGATAGTCATTCCATCCCAGAAGGATCTTGGGATTTTCCTCCGGAGTGTCGGAGAGGAGGATATTGAGAAGTTGCGCGTGTGGAAGAATGCTCATCGTTTTTCATTTTTTTATCAGAAGATTATTGAACCTGCTGAGCAGATTTCTTGGTTTGAGGGATTTTGTGCTCGGGAGCATGATTATATGTTTATGGTGTGCTGCTCTGACGAAGTGATTGGTTGTATGGGTTTTCGTCTGGCTGATCAAGCTATTGACGTATATAATGTGATCTTAGGCCTGAAGGAATATGGAGGCCGTGGGTTGATGTCAAAGGCGTTGACGATAATGATTGGGTTTATCAAATCGCGATATCCTCAGACCATCATAGCCAAGGTTTTGAATAAGAACCCGGCGTTAGAATGGTATAAAAAAAACGGATTCAAACGCGTAGAAAATAAACAGGAGTATATTTTGTTGCAGCTAACTGATTGAAAACGGGATGGAGAGGTTATGATATCAGTATTCGGTTCCATGGTTGGAGAGGAAGAGATAAGGAATGTGAAAGAGTGCATGGAAAGCCAGTGGATGGGTTTCGGGGGAAATGTCTCCAAATTTGAAGACAAGTTTTGCAAGAAATTTGGACACGCAAACTTCGCGATGGTCGACAGCGGTTCCAATGCCCTTTATATGGCAGTTGTACTGCTGGATCTGCCTATGGGTTCGGAGATTATTCTCCCCTCATACACCTGGGTTTCCTGCGCTCAAGCAGTCCTTTTGGCTGGCCACGTTCCGGTCTTCTGCGATGTTGATATTGAAACGATGAATGTAAGGGATATTGATGTTGAAGCGCAAGTAACCGAAAAGACAGGCGCAGTGATGGTGGTGGACTATGCCGGATTGCCCGTTGAAATCGAGCCCATTAAGGACCTGGGTTTCCCGGTTATCGAAGATGCGGCCCATGCAGTTTATTCTACCCACAAAGGCTTACCGTGCGGCGCGCTTGCGGATGTATCCATTTACAGCTTTGATGCGGTCAAGAATCTTACAACAGGAGAAGGCGGCGGGATCACGGCGAAGAGAGATGAATTGATAACAAGGGCAAAAACGCTCAGATATTGCGGGATTGGCAAGTCCGGCTTTGACGCGGCGGTATCGGATGCCAAAAAAAGCATTCGATGGTGGGAATACAATATTCAGGAGCCCTTCATCAAAATGCTTCCGACAAATATGGCTGCGGCAATCGGTCTTGCCCAGTTGGACAAGATCGACACCTTGCAGGATACACGGAAAAAAATCTGGGACACTTACCAGGCAGAGTTCGGGGAGGTGGATTGGATAACCACGCCGGTGGACGTCGATGCGGGAGACCGGCATTCCTATTTTACCTATTGCATCAGAGTTCCCAGCCGGGATGATCTGGCACATTACCTTCTGGATAATGGAATCTACACTACATTGCGATACCATCCGTTGCACATGAACCCGTTATACAAGCAGATGGATAAGAGGCTGCCCAATTCTGAAAAACTGAATCAGGATGCCTTGAGTATTCCCATACATCCACGGTTAAGCGAAGAAGATGTTAGAAAAATTATTCAGATAATTAAAGATTTCATCTAGGTGTAAGTTGCATCGAAAGCGGGAGGTGTTTTGAATGAGCATGGCAAAAGAAGTTGAAGGATGCAGTGGTGAAAAAAGGATTTTTGTGCAGGAACACCCGAAAATTTTAACCCGAAATAGAAATGATCAACCAAATGGTTTTCTTGTTCCAATCTTCAATGTTCATGACAAATTAATTCAGGAAGCCCAGCACCCAAAACAGTTATATCTGACCACGGTTATTCCGGGTGAAGTCAAAGGGCCACATCTTCACATGAAGCGTTGGCAACTTTATACGTGCATCAAAGGGAATGTCAGAATCGTGGCGAGGGTCCAAAATAGGTATGAAGAATTTTTCAGTGGTGAGGACCACGGGTTTGCGACGGTACAGGTCCCCGCAGGGATTCCTTCAGCCATTATAAACGAAGGGAAGGAAGAAGCGTATGTCCTCAACATGCCCTCCCCCGCATGGCATGTGGATGATCAGGATGAACATGAGGTGTCTTTTGACGATTATTTCATAGAGCAAGGGAAAGGAAAGAAATGAACCCGAGATTGCCGAGAGATGAGGAAAGCCGATCCCAGGTTGTCAGGATTTTGAGTGCATTCTATGTTAATGATAACGGCTATCGGGGAGAGATTAATCAGGAAAAATGGGATGCATATGCCGCCCTTGTTGCTCCGTTTACACAAATTGGCGTACGGCTTGTGGATCTTGGATGCGGAAATTGGCATGTTTTAGACGATTCATCAAAGAGGTTTTGAGGCCATCGGTTGCGATGTGTGGTCACAGGAGTTCCTGGATGAGCAAGCAACCGCAATGCCCAAGAAAGGACCAAGATTGGTGCGATACGATGGCGCTAAACTCCCGTTTCCCGAATAGTCATTTGATGCCGTCTGTTCGCTGACAGTTTTTGAGCACATCGACTTTGTGTAGGAAATGCTTCAGGAGATAGACAGGGGTTTGAAGGGGGGGTAAATATCATCCTGACTCCCTATTGTGACGGGCCACATGTGGCGTTGAGCGCCATTTTTGATCTTCTCATAAGGAAGGAGAGGCGGTGGCGTTAGAAAGCATTACGCGTTTCTAAAAAAGCCCTTACGTTCCAAGATTGGGCTTGCTATCATCCTGTCAGGAAGGAGGCAAGACCATGGGTACAGATCTCATCATTCGCGGCAGACAGATCGGATCGAAGGAACTGGATCAGATCCGGTCGGTTATCGCCCGACAATGGACTCAGGGCCGTGTGGCCATTTCCAGGGAGCTCTGCCGGCTGTGGGACTGGCGGCAGGTAAGCGTCAGAGCTCCCCATCTTTTTAATCAAGCGGATCTGGGGTATCCTCCGTTTCTGAGCCGTGCGGCTGAAGCGCCACCATATCAGATGCAGAGGAGGAATCCCCGTGACACAAGTAGATCGCCGGGCGCATTGGAACAGGATCATGCAGGCCCAGGCTGCGAGTTGTCAGACCATCAAGGCCTTTTGCGGCGAGCGTAAAATCAGCATCTATCAGTTTTATGCCTGGCGCCGCCGCTTGAAAGCCAGCATCCGCCACCAGCAGAAACCCGGAGCATTTATTGAGCTGTTTCCCGCCAAGGATGAAGGGGACGCCCCGATCCGGATCCATGTGGGAGACCAGCTCTGGGTTGAAGTGCCCCAAGGGTTTCACCCGCCGACGCTCCTTTCGATCATCGAAACTCTTAGCAGAATCGGTCAGGGCGCATGCTTGCCCTGAGCGCTGTCACCCATATTTATCTGTACCGGTCTGCCTGCGACATGCGCCGGTCTTTTGACGGACTGTGCGGTTTGATCCGCTCCGAGCTCCGAGCCGATCCTCTTTCAGGTTCTCTGTTTGTCTTCTGTAACCGCCGGCGCACCATGGTCAAGATTCTCTATTTTGAGGGTGACGGTCTGGCCATATGGATGAAACGGCTCGAACGGGGGTGCTTCAGGCTCCAGCAGCGGGCCGCCTTAGATGGGGAGAAGCATGTTTCTACCGTTTCAAGTCTGGTTATTGAGAGACCCTTTGTTTTTTTACATTTGATCGAGGATAAGAGATCGAAAAATTGTTTTTGACTGGTCAGATGACAATGTTGTGCACCTATCTTGCTCTATGTCTTACAAGAAATGGTTTGACAAAATGGGCTACAGGGTGTTGGTGTACGGTCGAGGGACAGGAAAGAGCAGGGTTTCTCAGGTCTTAAACGCAGTCTTTCCCTGCTATGCTACAGAGGTTTGTATTGTGGCTCAGAAGCCTTTGAACTAGGTGTGGATTTGAGACCCCGGATCGTGCTGATAGGCCCTACGCCGCCGCCCTACGCTGGACCAGAAATCTTTTATGAGGCGATGCTGCCACGGGTAAAGAGTTTGGATGGTTCTTTCCGGATTGTTCATGTTTCCAGCAACATCCGAAAGGAAAACCTCAAAAAGGGGACGCTGGATTTCGAGGGCCTGGTAGCATTTTTGAAAGTGTATAGAAAGTTCCTAATTCAGCTTATGAAATCAAGGCCCAAACTCGTTTATCTGCCTCTTGCATCTGGCAAGATTGGGTTTCTCAGAGATGCGGTGATCATATGGACATCTGCGGTCTTGAGAAGGCGGATTGTGCTCCACTACCATGGGGGAAACTTTAACAATTTTTATGGCAAATCTGCTAGTTGGCTTAAAAAGGCCATAACGATCTCTTTGAGACTCGTCGATACCGTCATTGTGCTGGGCCAAAATCTGGGTTTCATGTTCGAAGGCCTCGTGCCGAAAGAAAACATCAGGGTGCTCTATAATGGTATCGATGCAGAAGGGTATAAGGGTTTACAGAGACATCCGTCGAACAGCAAGGTCACGATCTTGTTCATGGGACATTTGACGTATCCCAAAGGGTTCTGGCACCTGACTAAAGCCTATTGTCGGTTGAGGGAGAAGTACCCCAATATGCAATTCCAATTTGCAGGAGCATTACCCGAGGCAACAGGGAACGTAGCGGAGTTCTTGAGCGGTTCCGATCGAGAGGATTTTCAAAATAGAATGGGAGAGATAACGGAGGAAACGTTACGTTTCATCAAGGATGCCGACCAGTACGGTGCAACATATTTGGGATTTGTAACGGGCAAAGCAAAGATGGATGCCCTGGCCCGGGCTGACATATTTGTGCTCTCATCTTTTACCGAAGGCTTCCCAATGTCTGTGCTGGAGGCAATGGCAGCTGGGCTGCCGGTTGTAGTGACGCCCGTGGGCGTGTTGCCTGAGATTCTGAAAGAAGGAGAAAACTGCCTTTTTGTCAAGGCGGGAGATGCCGACGATTTGGAAGCCAAAATCGAGATATTGGTGAGAGACGAAGAGCTGAGGCGTAGAATGGGAGAAAGCAACCGGGAATTAGCCATACGCGAATTGGATATAAAGCTGGTTGCTGAAAATCTGGTCCATATTTTTGAAGAAACGGTTTCAGCACGCGGATGATTTGCATCGCGGATTGTTCTCCATGAAAGATGCAACTGTCGCCATTTTCTGCGGTCCAGGGGATTACTCCTTGATGCCTCCATTCAACCCTTATAGTGAGTATGAGGAATACCCGTTTGACGCTGCCCGACATGAGGGTTCGAACAATGCCTATGATGCGGTGCGCCAGGCCCTCAGGCTATTGCGAGTTGACACGGGTCACTTTGGGAAAGGGACATGGAACCCGCTTGGATTACTCATTTCACCGGGTGATACGGTTGTTATCAAGCCAAATCTCATCAGAGAGTCGCATATAGTCAGGGAATCCGAATGGGAGCAGATTATCACTCACGGTTCAATAATCAGGGCTGTGATTGATTATGCCTATATTGCCCTTAAGGGAAAGGGGCGAATCATTGTGGCGGATGGGCCTCAGACAGATTCGGATTTTCACAGCATTTGTGAAAGAGCCGGTCTAAACCAGATTGTTGAGTTCTACAGGTCCAACCGTTTTGAGATTCAGGTGATGGATTTACGGCGAGACCGGTGGTTTCAACGTGGAGATGTCATTTACAAAAGAGCAGAGTTGCCGGGAGATCCGAAGGGATATACAGAAGTCGATTTGGGTGAAGGCAGCGAATTCTCGACGTATTCGCTCAGCGGGCGGTTCTACGGTGCTGATTATGAGATGGATGAGACGCGCCGCTTTCATTCCAAGGGACATCATGCCTATGTGCTGTGCCGCACCGTTATGGATGCTGATGTGATCATCAACCTTCCAAAGATGAAAACCCATAAAAAGGCGGGCGTGACACTGAGCCTCAAGAACATGGTGGGGATTAACGGCTATCGGAATTGTCTGCCCCACCACACGTTGGGCACACCGGATGTCGGGGGGGACGAGTTCCCTTCAGCCCACATTTCATCCAAATTGCAGAGTCAGTTGATCGTAGGGTTTAAAAAACTCTTGACTGTGATGGGGGGTAAGGGGGGCGCCTGGGCGAGAGTTCTGAAAAGGTTGGGCCGAGGGGTATTCGGCGATACCAACGAGGTCGTTCGATCCGGAAACTGGTATGGGAACGATACCATTTGGCGGACGGTCCTGGACCTTAATAAAGCCCTCTTTTACTTCGGCGGTGATGGAAAGCGCCGATCCAGGCCCTTACGTTATCTGACAATTGTTGACGGAATCATTGCCGGAGAAGGGGATGGGCCCGTTGCGGCAGACCGCAAGGATGCCGGCATTGTGGTCGCCGGTTTTAACCCAGTGGCAGTGGATACGGTGGCCTCGGTCCTGATGGGTTTTGACTACAGGAAAATACCGATGCTGGACCGTGCATGGAAAATCAAGGATTTTCCATTGGTCAGCTTTGAGACGGGCGGGATTGAGTGCCTATCGAATGTCCGAGAATGGACCGGTTCTCTGGAGGAACTTATATGCGCAGGGCATTTAAATTTCAGACCTCATTTCGGCTGGCTCGGGCATATGGAGAGGGACAGGGCTTTGGGGGTTTGAGCATTGGCAATCCCCCCTCTGCTTCTGTTTTCAAGTCGTGATCTGAGCGACAGGAGATTTGAGGCACGTTGAACTACGGAAATCATTGTTGGCGCCGAGTCTTTTGGTCGCTCCCGCTTTTTTTTCAAGATCTGGCCGCCTCTGTTTACGGTTTTTTGCAAAACCACAAGGTGTTTGGGAAATATTATACAGCCCATTATGACAAGCTCGACAAAAGTCAGTGGTATAACAGTGGGGAGATGGGTGAGTATCAGAAACAGGTGGTTATTTCCTTTGTCCGGTTTGCCGGCAAGGAGGTTCCGTATTACCGAGATATTTTCAGAAAAATCGGGATGGTCCCGGAAGACATCCAGTCTATAGACGATTTGAATAGCTTCCCCTTGTTGGAAAAGGAGACGGTCCGAACAAACGCGGCCAGACTGGTTGATCCATTCAAGGGGAGAGCAGGGAAAACTGTTGCTGTGCATACGAGTGGAACAACGGGTAAAGGTCTTCACCTGGTCGTTTCACGCGACGCATGGCAGCGTGAATATGCCTTTCGCTATTTGCATCTTTCATGGGCAGGCATCAGCCCAAACGCAAGGATGGCGTTTATTGCCGGACATCCGGTGACGGCGCCCAACCGAATGAGGCCGCCCTTTTGGATCAAGGACCGGTATAACGGTCATGTCTATTTTTCATCGCAACATATCACTTCGAAGACGCTCCCCTATTACATCAAGTACCTTGCCGGATTTAGACCGGAACTGATTCGCGGCTATCCAAGTTCAGTCTATTTACTGGCACTTGGCGTAATTGAGCATGGGGCAAGCATCCGGCCAAGGGCTGTATTCACAAACTCTGAGACTCTGCTGGATCATCAGAGGGCTGTGATGGAAGAGGCTTTTCAGTGCAAGGTCTATAACTGGTACGGCAATGCCGAGCAGGTGGGCAATATCGTGGAGTGCGAGGAGGGAAATCTGCACGTAAAGGAAGACCACAGCTTTGTCGAGTTCATCACGCCTGATGGGAGGCCCGCTCAGCCGGGCGAGATTGCAGAAATGGTCTGTACGGGTTTCGGAAACTATGCCATGCCGCTTATCCGTTACAGGGTGGGGGACATGGCTGTTCTTTCGGATAAAAAGTGTCCATGTGGACGTTCCGGGCGCATCGTGGAGCAAATTGTCGGTCGCGTGGAGGATATCGTTGTCACGCCTGATGGAAGGCACGTGGGTCGGCTGGATCACCTGTTCAAGGATATGCTGAATGTAAAGGAAGCTCAGATATTTCAAGAGGACGTTAACAGTCTTGAAATCCGGATTGTGAAACGGCCTGAGTTCGGCGAGAGGGATATGCGCCTGCTTATGCAGGAAGCGGGACTGAGGCTTGGGAATAAAATAAAGATCCATGTTCGCTTTGTGGATAGGATCAAAAGAGAACCTTCGGGAAAGCTGCGGTTTGTCATTTCTAAAGTGCCGACTGCGATTCGTTCAAGCGGGGATAAAGCCATCTGACTGATATTGCAGATGATCTGTGCGCGAACTGAACCAAACATGCGTGATCAGGATTTCGCAAGGGAAAGTTCAGTCTCTACAGGGACAAGTATGAAGCAATTTACGCAAAAACTGCGCTCTGGGGAAATCAATATCCTGGATGTGCCGGTGCCGGGGTTTTCATCCAATCAGGTTCTTGTTCAGAACTATTATTCTCTCATCTCTGCGGGAACAGAAGGTTCGACCGTAAAGGCGGCCCGAAAGGGGCTGATCGGAAAGGCGAAGGAACGGCCTCAGCAGGTGAAGCAGGTGATCGATACCCTGAAAACCCAGGGGCCTGTTCAGACATATCGGGCGGTCATGAAAAAGCTCGATGCATATTCCCCGCTGGGGTACTCCTGTGTCGGGAAGGTGTTGGGTGTGGGAGAAGAGATTCGGGATGTTCGGGTTGGGGATGTGGTGGCCTGTGGGGGGGCGTCGGCGTGTCATGCGGATGTGGTGGCGGTGCCGGGGAATCTTTGTGTGAAAGTGCCGCAGAGCGCAGAGCGTAAAGCGCATAGCGCAAAGGGCATAGGGCATAGCGAAGAGCGTTTGAGGGCGGCGGCGTATAATACGTTGGGGGCGATTGCGTTGCAGGGAGTGCGGCAGGCGGATTTGCGGCTTGGGGAATGTTGTGCGGTTATTGGTCTCGGATTGCTGGGACACCTCACCTGCCTGCTTCTTCGGGCCTCGGGCGTCAGAGTGATTGGCATAGACATTGAGCGAGCGATGGTGGAGATGGCGGGTGCCCACTGTGCGGATGTGGCCCTGAACCGGGGAGCGGCTGGCATCGAAGAGCTGATTGGTGAAGTTGCGGGTGGCATCGGTTGCGACGGGGTCATCATTACGGCTGCGGCCGATTCTGTCGACCCGATCAATTTCGCAGGGGCCATTGCAAGAAAAGGGGCAACCATCGTGGTGGTGGGGTCCGTGCCCACAGGGTTTGACCGGGACCCGCACTACTACAAGAAAGAACTGACCGTCAAGATGTCCTGTTCCTATGGGCCTGGGAGGTATGATCCAGAGTATGAGGAGAAGGGGCGGGATTATCCGGTAGGTTATGTCCGCTGGACGGAAAGGCGGAATATGGAGGCGTTTCAGCAATTGATCGCTGAAGAGAAAATTGATGTCTCTTATCTGACCACTCATGTCTTTTCCCTGGAACAGAGCCCTAAGGCGTATGACATGATTGTGGAGAAGACGGAGCCGTATTTGGGGATATTGATAGATTATCGCAAAGAGCAGAGCGCAGAGCACAGAGCGCAAAGAAATCCGCCGATTACGCAGACTACACAGAAAAAAAATGTTTCACGCAAAGACGCAAAGACGCTAAGGAGTGAATTAGCCGCAGATGAACGCAGATACACGCAAACTAAGGTTATTGTAAAGCCATCAGCCATCAGCCATCAGCCATCAGCTATTTCCATCGGCTTTATGGGTGCTGGATCGTATGCTCAGAGCTTTTTGTTGCCGAATGTTCCCAAATCTGGGACCATCCTGAGGGGGGTTATGACATCATCCTCCGCGAGTGCGCGCACTGTGGCGGACCGATTTGGGTTTGAGTTTTGCACCACATCAGAAGATGATATTCTTGGCGATCCGGATATCCAGGTTGTGTTTGTGGCAACCCGACACAATACCCACGGCGAGTTTGTGATCAAGGCACTGCAGCACGGCAAGCACGTTTTTGTCGAAAAACCGCTGTGCCTGAATTTGGAGCAACTAAAGGAAATTCAGGCAGCTTATGGCTCATGGCTCATGGCTCATGGAGAGAATGGCCATCAGCCATTAGCCACCAGCCATCAGCTATTGATGGTCGGTTACAACCGCCGTTTCTCCCCGCTTTCAAAGTTCGTCAAACATAAGATAGGCTCAGGTCCCATGGCCATGCTGTATCGGGTCAACGCGGGGACCATTCCAGCCGATAGCTGGATCCAGGATAGATCCGTAGGCGGTGGACGGATATTGGGGGAAGTGTGCCATTTTGTGGACTACCTGACCTTTCTCTGTGGGTCATTGCCGAAAAGCGTGAGCGCACATGCGATCCCCGATCCGGCTGGGTTAAACGATACCCTGTCGATATCCTTAAGCTTCGAGAACGGGTCTGTTGGTTCGATCCAATATGTTGCCACTGGTTCCAAGGCTTTACCAAAAGAATATGTCGAGGTGCACATCCATGGGCTGAGCGTCACGCTGAACGATTACCGTCATGCCGCTGTTTTTGGAACAGGTAAACCGCAGACCAAAAAACTCATGGTCCAGGACAAGGGCCAGCCCGAAGAGGTGCGGGTTTTTATTGACGCAGCAAAAAGAGGGTTGTCTTCTCCCGTTCCACTGGAAGACATCCTGAGGGGAATGGAGACCTGTTTTGCCATAGAGGAATCGATTCGCACCGGACAGACCGTGAATTTGAATTAGACAGCCTTGAATCAGACGATCTCTCAGAGTTGTGACAGGCTGCTTTCCTGGGTGGTCGGGACCGATTTTTGCGGCTGGGACCTGTTTGATGGCCTCAATGCGCGCCTTTTTAAGTCTACGCCATTATCAAGGTCGAGGTTTTCCCGCCTGGCTTGGATTCAGTTATTTAAGAACTCGCCTGTCAATTTCCGCATCATCACAAAAGTGCCCAAGGAGCGTAATCCCAAGGGGCTCGGGCTGTTCGTATCGGCCCTGCTGCGGCTCAACAAAACCGAGGGTGCGAAAAAATTGCTTGTCGAACTTCTCGCAATGAGGTGCGCAGGGTACAGTGGATCGAGCTGGGGTTATAATTTTGACTGGCAGGCTCGTGCCTTTTTCGTGCCCAGGGGCACACCCAATATGGTTACCACTGTTTTCATCGCTCAGGCATTTCTGGATGCCTTTGAAAAAACTGGCGAAGAAACGTGTCTTGATCCCGCGAGAGAGGCCTGTACATTTATTAGAGAAAACCTATTGTTGGAGCCTGGCCCCTGTTTTGCCTACATCCCCTGCGAGGAGGCGCGGGTCCACAATGCCAACATGCTAGGTGCGGCCTTGCTCGCTAAGGTCTATGCGGTTACCGGGGAAAAGCCCCTCCTTGAAATTTCCAAGGCGGCCATGAGGTATTCAGTGAATGCCCTACGGGATGATTTCTCCTGGCCTTACGGTGAGCGGGATCATCATCAATTTGTGGATAACTTCCATACCGGGTTCAATCTGGTGGCGCTAAGCGACTGGATGGAAGCAAGCGGGGATTGGGGTTGGGAGGATGAGCTTCGAGGCGCCTACCGTTATTTTCTGGAAAATTTTTGGCTGCAAGACGGGTGTCCCAAGTATTACAACAATCGACTCTATCCCATTGACGTTCATTGCACCGCACAAGGCATTGTCACCTGTATCAAATTGCGGGAGTATGATCCTGGCAGCCTGGAGATGGCCCGTAAGATTGCACGATGGGCCATCGATTATATGCAGGATGCCGCCGGCTATTTCTACTATCAGAAGACGCGATGGTACACCAATAGGATTCCCTATATTCGCTGGTCCCAAGCATGGATGTTATACGCTTTATCATGGCTCTTAGAGGGATCTATTTAATAAACGTTTGTGTTACTCGCAAACTATGAATATGTGCATGGCACACCTTAGAAGCCTGCTGAGGAGGCACTGCTGGCAATGGCAAGGATACTGCTAATGGGTTGTCCGATAGATTCTCTGTCTATGGCCGAGACCATTGAGCGGATAGAGAGCTATATCAAGGGAAGAAGGATCTGTCAGCATGTGGTTGTCAATGTTTCGAAGCTGGTTGAGATGCATAGAGACTATAAGCTTTCCAAGATTGTCCATGCGTGTGATATCATCAATGTCGACGGCATGCCTATTGTGTGGGCCTCAAGGCTCCTTGGACAACCAGTTCCGGAACGTGTAGCGGGCGTGGATCTGTTCCAGAAGCTCGTGGCTTTGTGCGCGGAGAAAGAGTATCGGCCATTCTTTTTTGGAGCTAGGGAGACGGTTGTCAGGAAGGTTGCGGATGTATTCAAGGCACGGTATCCACATTTAAATGTGGCAGGGTTTAGAAACGGATATTTTTCTGTTGATGAGGAAGGTGATATAGCTCAGATGATATGCGAGAGTCGGGCCGATATGCTCTTCGTGGGGTTCTCATCGCCCATGAAAGAGAATTTTCTCAACAAGTGGATGACTGTAATGAATGTTCCGTTCTGCATGGGAGTCGGCGGCAGTTTCGATATTGTTGCAGGAAGGACAAAACGAGCGCCATTATGGATGCAGAAAAATGGCCTTGAATGGTGCTACCGCATCTATCAGGAACCACGCAGAATGTGGAAGCGATACGCAAAAACAAACCCAGTATTTGTATGGATGGTTTTGAAGGAATATATACAATTAAAAGCGCTTTCCATCACTGTTTCCAAAATTATGAATTCACGACGAAACAAAAATGACCGATAATCTGAACCATTCATCCCCGATTGACGAATTTGACTTAATACGTTCCCTAGAACTTTTACAGAGATAAGGTCGTAAAATCAATGAAGAGTTTTACTCTGTTTGTCTTCTGCGAGAGACGACGGAATTTCATCCAATAGCGACCTGATCTCCTGACCTCCCGCACCGATCCACTCTGTTTGTCCATCTCTACAAATCCTTTCTAGAATCCAACATTTTGCGCTGAAGGCCCTGTCACAGGGGCTGCACAGGGAGAATCATCATGGCTGGTGGAGGCAAAATACGGCCATATGTTCAGGAACTGGGTCTGCTTTTCAGATTTATAGACGTTTGCATTGTCTTCGGGCCGTTACTGCTTGCTGCGGGTGTCCGCGGAATCGGTTTAAGTTTCGAATACCTGACAGCCGGAGTCCTAGGGGGGCTTTGTTTCGTCGTAATCAGCGGTTCCAGGGGACTTTACGACACTTGGCGGTTAGGTCTTCTACGTCTTGAACTTAGACAGATATGGATAGTGTGGGCCTGGACGTGCGGAATCCTTTTAGTTGCTGGGTTCGGGATCAAGACCACTGAAGTATTTTCGCGAGTCGTGGTGGTCACTTGGTTTGTGGCCGCGCCCCTGTTGCTGAGTTTGTGGCGGGCATTGGTCCGATACAGTTTGAGGGAGCTTCGAAAAAGGGGCCACAATACCAGGAGGGCGGTGATTGCCGGGGCCGGGGACTTAGGCAAGAGGCTAGCCCGCCGGATCGTCAATACACCGGAACTGGGCATTACGCTTGTCGGGTTTTTCGACGACAATACGTTCTTAGACAGGGTGGTTGTAGAGGGTGGCGATTTCAGGGTCCTTGGGAAGCTGGATGCCATAGCGGATCACGTTTCCCGAGGGGGAGTGGATATCGTCTATATTGCTCTCTCCATGAGGCATGAAAAACAGATGCGACAGATCGTCTCTCAGTTGGCAGACTCGGTGGCCTCGGTCTATTTGGCCCCTGATTTTTTTGTTTTTGACTTAATCCAGTCGCGGTGGATGAACCTAGACGGAATCGCGCTGGTGAGCATCTTCGAAAGTCCGTTTCTTGGCCTTACTGGGTGGCTTAAGCGGGTTCAGGATCTGGTGATCAGCATGGGAGTCTTAATGGTGGCAGCCGCGCCCATGCTCCTCATCGCCGCGGTTATCAAGCTGACCTCCAAAGGGCCGGTTATTTTTGTTCAGCGGCGGTACGGCATGGACGGCCAAGCCATTCGCGTGTATAAGTTCCGGACTATGACCGTGTGCGAGGACGGGGCGCAGATTCTCCAGGCCTGCCGGGAGGATCCCAGAGTGACGCGGTTTGGCCGCTTTCTAAGGCGAAGCTCCCTAGACGAACTTCCACAGTTCATCAATGTGCTCCAAGGCCGCATGTCGGTGGTGGGGCCGAGGCCCCATGCCGTGGCCCATAACGAACAGTACCGACGGTTGATCCAGGGCTATATGCGCCGGCACAAGGTGAAACCCGGGATCACGGGTTGGGCTCAGGTGAACGGATGGCGGGGGGAGACTGAAACCCTGGATAAGATGCAAAAGCGAGTGGAGTTTGACATGGCGTACATCAAAAACTGGTCGGTATGGCTGGATCTCAAGATTGTCTGGCTTACGATTTGGAGGGGGTTTAGGGGTGCGTATTAGGTCAAAGGTCAAAGAGGAAACCCCAAAACGGTAAAGGCATGCGCACACAGTGCGAGACACAGAGTGTATAGCGCCAATAGGCAAGAAAATGCGGTATTTGGGGCTCATTCAGAAGAAGGAACGATGGGGGCTCACAGTCAGTGGGTTCCTTCTTGTTACCTTTTTAAGTATCAGCATCTTTGCTGCGGCTATGGTCGGCATACATCCTTTTCTATCTGCAAACAACCCGGTTGGGGGGGAAGTCTTGGTAATGGAAGGATGGATGCCAGATAAACTTGTCGAAAAGGTGATCGAGATATTCAAGTCAGGAAGCTACCGAAGGATTGTGACGACAGGAGGCCCGTTGGCGCATGGATCGTATCTGGTTGGATACAATAACTATGCTGAGGTGGCCGCTGGGTCCCTGAGGAAACTCGGGATAGATCCTCATTTGCTTTCAGTCGTGCCTGTGCCAAAGGTAGAAAGAGACAATACTTACGCTGCAGGGGTGTCTTTTGGAAAGTGGCTGCAGCAATCAGGAATGGCGGTTCGTTCGGTGGATATCTGCACGATGGGTTGCCATGCCCGGAGAACGCGACTGCTTTTTGAGGAGGCCTTGGGTGATGATGTAAAAGTGGGGATCATTGCGCTTGAGGATCCTAATTACGATCCAGAAATCTGGTGGAAGACGAGCAACGGAGTACGTGCTGTGGTGAAGGAGACTGTTGCATACGTATACGCCAAAATATTTTTTTAGCCAAGAAATCAGTAATATATAGTTTCTCAGGTTTCAGTGTTTGGGAAACTTTCCTTGTATTCTCGTTCGATCCGCTATGTACCTGTTTGAATAATAAGTGCATAAAATTATAGAACGTACTGCCTATACAATTTATGTAATTGTTATCATCCTCAGTATCTTGTTGTTTGGGGCAATGCATACCTATGCATATACACTCATGACCATTGGTGTGTTGATCGCGTCAATTCTAGTCTTAATCAATAATATAAGGGAAAACTACAAAACTGGCAGATACCAGGTACGTCTGCCCAACAGCAGCCTCAATCTGGGTATGGTCCTACTTCTGATTTTCCTTGCATTTCAGATTACTCCATTGCCTGAGAGTATGTTAGAGGTTTTGTCTCCTCAGGCTACTGTGGTTGGAAGAAAATCGCTGCCGGCGTCTGCGATGGTGGGCATGGGACCAGTTGAACCGGTTTGGTTTCCCTTGGCACCGTACTACTATCCGGTCCGCATGTCATTCATCCGGCTGACAATTTATGGCCTTTTCTTTTTGGGCTTGATCCAGGTTTTGAGCTCAAAGAAGCGGATCGATTTGCTGGTATGGGTGATCCTCATAACCGGGTGCTTTAACGCCATCTATGGATTGATACAAACTTATTCTGGCTTTGAGCATATCTGGTGGTTTAAGAAACATGTCTACAAGGGAGATGTTTGTGGAACTTACATCAATCGGAATCATTTTGCCGGCTTTATGGAGATGGGTATTTTGCTGGCAGTGGCTTTTGCAGCTGGCCTAGCACCGAGAAAGAAAGAAAGCAGCACGAGTTTAAAAAGAAAAGCGAGCCTGCCTTCAAGGATTTTGGACATCTTGTCCCGGCAAGAAGAGTTCACAAAGCGCATTCTGATTGTATTTTCAGGCGTTGTGTTAGGGATCGGATTGATTTTTTCTGCCTCCCGGGGAGGGATGATCGCTGCGGCCGGAGCCATGTTTCTTATGGGCTTGCTATATGTTCTCAGGAAGGGATTTCGGCGAAACGGTTTAATTATTCTTTCTTTGTTTCTAACGACCGCTGTTTACGCCTTTAACATTGGGGTGGAATATCCGATTGATCGGTTCAAGAGCTTTTATTCTACCTATGAGGCAAGAACACGATATGCTGACAAGACAATCGAGATGTTTGAAGATTATCCCATTTTCGGGCTGGGGATTGGGAACTTCAAATATGCTTATCCCAAATATCAGGCTCCGGAAGATAATCTGTTTATCAGATTTGCGCACAACGATTGGGCCCAGTTTCTTGCCGAGGCTGGAGTGATAGGCATGGGGTTGCTTGTGGGTTGTGTGGGGTACTACCTGTTTAAGACGATTAATTTGTGGCGGCGACGAAACGATCCATTCGCGGTCTGTCTGGGCATTGTCCCGGTGGGGGCTATGACCGCTATCGGCATTCACTCTTATTCGGATTTCAACCTACATATTCCTGCCAACGTGCTCGTTCTCGCGGCGGTGATGGCCATCGGGCATGCTGCCCTGCATCTGGAGCGGCATCGCCGGCGAGACCGGATGAATTATACTTACTACGATCTCCCGCTCAAATACCGGGGCGGGGTGGTCCTGGTCCTGATCTTCGGACTTATTGGATGGTCGGGGTGCTGGAGTATTCGGCATTTTGCGGCCGAGGGATACTGCAACACCGTGCCGAACAGCACCCTGAACAGGGATCCGGATCCGCTGGTTGAGGAAATTGCGAAGGCGATTGTGTGGGATGAGGCAAATGCGGAGTATTGGTATAAACTGGGGGAGAAGCTCGAAACTGAAAGCTCAAAGGTAACAGCTCAAAACTCGGAACTCAATGCTCGAAGCTTGAAGCGGGGGAAGGATGGGGTTGGGGTGTTGGAGAGGGCGGTGCGCCTCAATCCTTTTGAGGCGCTTTACCATTTGCGGTTGGGATGGGCTTATGCGCACCGGTGGGAAGAGAAGGATTATCATTCAAAATGGCTGCCAGCGGCGGATATCTCAATGGCGCGTGCGGCTTATTTTGCGGGGGTGAAGAATCCACGGCTGTATATGGAGATGGGAAATTACTGGATCATGCGGTCCAAGTCGGTATACCCAAATGATTCGCTTTACCATGAAGCATGGGTTAAAGCGTGCCAGCATTATCAGGAGGCACTGAGAATAGAGGCTATAGGGCTGAGCGCGGGAAGCAGAAAGATAGAGAAGGAGATTCGGGAGTATGTGTGGAATTTTTATCCGGATAAGGAGATGGTGGATGAATGCCTTGCACAGGGCCTGTGACGGGAGACGCCCTCCTGGGTTGTTAACCCAAACAGCCATTCGCCTTTTCGGGTAGAGGCTAGACGGCGGGGTCGAAGCGCTGAGATAAGACATGTTGGTCGACAGTTTCGACCAGACAGGAGGAAAGGATGTGACCTGCATATGAAAATCATTTCCGTGGTGGGAGCCAGGCCTAATTTTATAAAAGTCGCTCCGTTTATTCGCGCGATTGAACACCATAATCGGCAGTACAGGGCCGGTCTGGAACATATCCTCGTGCACACAGGACAACACTATGACGTAGAGATGAGTAGCTCATTTTTCAAGGCCTTGCATATTCCGGAGGCGGATATCAACCTTGGGATCGGTTCGGGTAGCCATGCTGAGCAGGTGGGTCAGACCATGATCGAGTTCGAGAAAGTGCTCCGGGCGGAAAAACCGGACTGGATTGTGGTGGTTGGGGATGTGAATTGCACTTTGGCTTGTTCAGTGACAGCAAAGAAGGAATGTATCAAGTGTTGCCATATCGAAGCGGGTTTACGGAGCGGCGATATGACCATGCCCGAGGAAATCAACAGGGTGGTGACAGACCGGGTTTGCGATCTCTTGCTAACTCCTGATGAACTCTCTTATGAAAACCTTCGTAAGGAGGGAATGCCTGAAGAGCGGATCCAATTTGTAGGCAATATTATGATCGACACGCTGGAGGCCGAAAGGGAAAAAGCGAAGAACTTATCCATAGAGCATGTAGTCGAAGAAAACGCTTTGGTTGGGCGGCCTGACCATGCACTGGCGATTTCTGAGTGTGCACAGATGTACGGGGTCATGACCCTCCATCGTCCTTCGAATGTGGATTCTCCCTTAGTGTTGGGGCCGCTGATGGATTTTCTCTGTGGTGAGATATGCAGCGATATGCTTCTTATTTGGCCTGTTCACCCGCGGACGGAGAAAAATCTCAAGAAATTCGGACTTTGGGAGAAAGCGATCAGAACTCCGAATCTCATTCTTCTCAAACCAATAGGCTACCATGAAATGTTGAGGCTGTCCATGGGGGCCAAAATTATGCTGACTGACAGCGGCGGTTTGCAGGAGGAATGCTGTGTGCTGGGCACCCCGTGCCTGACACTTCGCTGGAACACCGAAAGGCCGGTTACCCTTAAAGAGTACGGAGGGGCCAGTGTGCTGGTAGGGAACAGCGTCAACCGCATTCGCGAAGAATATCGGAAGGCATTGGCCGAAGACAAGCGGCCTATCCGGCCAAAGTTATGGGACGGAAATACGGCTTCACGCTGTTTAGCCGCTATTTGCGGTGTTTCCAAACTCTGATCTTTCATCCGTTGCGGTCTTCCTTTTTTAATCCTACTGCTGGGAGGTTGTGCAAAGATCGTAAGTAACTGGCCGTTGCTTAGACCCGCTTCTCCTGCATTACTTCAGTGGCGGCTAGCGGAAGGGGCCGAGGACCTTCATTCTGATCTGTTCGTCATCGGAGCACCATATTTCGTATCGGAGGCCGGCCTCGAGGGTGAGGCGGGCCTCTTCCGTTTCTTTGTAGGGGGCATCGGTCCTGGTCCAGCGCAGCTCGGTGCGCTCGACCGGAAAATCCGATTCGCCGGGGACGATGGGGACGGTGGCGAGTTCTTTCCGCTCCTGGAGGCGGGAGTGGTAGAGTTTGGCCCTGAAGGCGTAGGTGCCGGGCAGGACGAGTATGCCGAGGTTGTCCAGCGGCAGGTCGCGGATTTCATCCGGGAAGGGGATGCGGATGAAGACGGGGCGGTATTCCAGGTTCTCGGTTTGGACGATCAGGGCCAGGTGTTCTTTGGGGAGGTCCGGGCCGGGATAAGCTTTGATGGGGGCCAGGGAGCAGCCGGTGACAATAAGGTATAGAAGGGGAATGAGGACTGTGAGTCTGCGTTTCATATCGGCCCGAGCGGGGTGTTAGTGTGCGGGAGCGGCCTCTTCAAAGCATAATTTTTATATGTTACCATGGCGATGCGGTTGGGGCAAGGGCGGTCTTTATCTGGAAAGAGGTGAAGACCGCCCTTGCCATAAGGGGGGGTGGGCGTTGAATACTGAGGTGGACCCCAAGTACGGGACCATTTTCTTCGAGATTTAAGGTGTAAGAACTCCAATTTCACTCCGACTGTTCGTTAGTCGGGGCTTGGCCTCGCCTCGCGGAGCCTTGCGGAGCTCAGGCGAGGCGTGGCCAAGCCGGCTGCGGCTTACCGTACCCCAGCCCATCAGGCTGCCATCCTGAGCAGCGGGGTTTGGCAGTAGACCTCTGCCGGGATCCGGCCCTTCAGCCCCTGGTGCGGCCGGCGGTAGTTGTAGAACTCGAAGTAGGCTCTAAGGCCGTCGATCAGGTCCGCTACCGTCTCGTATTCCCTGATGTAAATATCCTCGTACTTTAGCGAGCGCCATAGACGCTCGACCATGATATTGTCTGTCGCACGGCCTTTGCCATCCATGCTGATTTTGATTCCGTGGTCCGTGAGCACCCCAGTAAAAGCGGCTCCGGTATATTGCGATCCCTGGTCCGTGTTGAAAATCTCCGGCTTCGAATACCGTCTCAGGGCCCGCTCGAGGCTGCTCACGCAGAAACTCTCATCCATGGTGACCGACACTTCCCAGGATAGAACGTAGCGGCTGCACCAGTCCATCACAACCGTCAGATAGACAAACCCGCCTCGCATCGGAATGTACGTTATGTCACTTGCCCATACCTGGTCCGGCCGTACGATTGGGAGATCGCGCAGCAAATAGGGATAAATCTTATGACCTTTGTCAGGCACGGTTGTCCGCTTTTTTCGGGGAGCGATGGATTCGAGCCCCATCAGCTGCATCAGACGTCGAACCCGCTTCCTGTTGACCCCATGCCCAAGCTGTACGAGATAATCGCGCATTTTACGGGTTCCGAAAAACGGGTGCCGGAGATATTCTTCGTCAATCAACCGCATCAGCTTGAGATTTTCCTCACTCTCACCCCCTGGGCTGCGATAGTAGCTGGATCGGTGCAGTTTCAAAAGCCCGCACTGCCGGCGGATGCTCAACTCCGCATGATCCTGTTCAACCATGGACCGCTTCGCCGCAACCGTTAGTCCAGATGACCGACTTTTTTTTTCAAAAAATCCACTTCGACCTGAAGGCGTCCGACCTGCCGATACGCCCGGTCCAATTCAGCCGCCTGGGCGGCTGTATCTGCGTCCTGACCGCGATCGAAAAGCTGCGAGGCACCTTCCAACAGCTGCTTTTTCCACTGCCCAATCTGGTTCGGATGGACATCAAATTCTTTCGCCAGTTCGTGAATCGGCCGTTGCCCCTTGATCGCCTCCAGCGCCACCTTGGCCTTGAATTGCTTTGTGAATCTCCGTCGTTTCGCCATCGTTGTCCCCCTTTCTTGACCTCAGATTATACCTTAATCTGTGGTCCCATTTAAGGGGTCCACTTCCGGCTGAGCGATCCAGGCAAGGTCGGGTTCCTGACCCCGGAAGTAGGCGCGCAGGGCATCGACAAGGACGGGGAAGGTTGTTTTTTTCTGCAGGCGGCATGTCTGCCTGAGTGAGAGGACACGCTCCACCCAGCGATTACCTTTTTCACTGGACGTACCCTGGCTGGACTTGCGCCACAGCACGGCGAATCGAAGCATCCGCTCAGCATGATTGTTAGTGGGATCCACCCCCTGCTCCGAGAGGAACGTCCAAAGGCTTTCGATCTTGTTAGTGATCGCCTATATAAGTCCATTATGTGATCGCCGTAATCGAGCCACTGCGTGATCGGCGTAATGGAGCCAGTCCATGATCGCCTTAATGAGTCCAGTCGATGATCGCGGTAATGGAGCCAATGTGGAGGAATCGTTTTCTGCCTGAAGGAAAGAAAGGGTCTCGGACCAAGAGTTCATCATAGGGTAGACTTCCGGGAAAAAATTTTCCGGGAGGGACTGCCATGGCAAACAGGAGGTTCGAGATGCATCATTACCGCCAGGTTATTTTTCGGATGCGCATGGGGCAAAGCGACCGTGCC
>Ga0209164_1001813_pt1 | contig 25320 bp, 20 predicted proteins | sample MTBNYHSulfiMetaG_FD_187458 | JGI IMG/M metagenome (GOLD analysis project Ga0209164, IMG submission 187458) | Enrichment culture microbial communities from rom New York Harbor, USA that are MTBE-degrading - MTBE-NYH (New York Harbor Sulfidogenic)... | ecosystem: Environmental > Aquatic > Marine >... | reverse complement strand
GGAAGCCCCACTTCTCCTTGATCATCCGGTTGGCCATGCCGCAGAAGGCAGTGGCAGGCCCGTTCATGACCGAGGTGTCCACAAAGATGCTCTCAAACCTGGCCCCCACCTTTTCGATGGCATCCAGAAGTTTCCGGGTACCGGTGATTCTTCCGGAGGGCATCTGGTCGGCCATGTCAAAGGCGACGAGGAGGACATGCTTGACCCCGATCTGCACGATTTCACGGATCTCCGTTTCCACGTCCTCCTCCCACACCGTAATGCTGTTATAAAACATACGGTCCAACAGCCCCTTTTCCGCACAGTAGGCGGCCCCCTCCAACTTGGGTTTCATCTGCCATGCGTCCACACAAAAGGGCATGTCGCTCACCGACGTAACAAAGTCGACATACAGCTTGAACTCCTTTCCGGTATTGCCCACGATATCGGCCATTCCCGGCACGCCGGTCTCTGACCATAGCTTATCCTGGTTTTTGAGCAGTTCCTCGGCCCGCTTTTCGTTGAACCCCTCCTTTCGCTTCCTTCAAATACGCTATCTCCTTTTTGGAAGATGGAAGGACAGACCACGGTCGGATACGCTCCCGGCTGCCCGCCAAACTTCACCCCTCCTACGTCACACACTTTCTGTTCGGTCTCGAAATAAAACATATGCACCCCTCCCTGTTGTTCTATGGTTTTTTACTGTTCCTGCATACCGCACCGTGTATGAAACAGCCCTGCGTACAACCCAGGCCCTTGACTCGCCTGTGACAGATACGTTTTCGTTTGGAATCCGGATTTCGGGGGCAGAAAGAATCGCTGTTCAAAAAAATGCATCTTCCACAGGCTGCATTAGAATTGTAGGTAAAACGCAAGATGAATGCTATCGTCCACGGGATGATTTTCTGGTTGAACAGGGCCTATTTTTGCTGCATTTTCGGCTTAAAAAGGTCAGGCCTGCATTTCAACAATCCCCAGGTAGATAGCGAATTGCACCAATTGCGATATATTGTCCATGTTGAGTTTTTCCATGATGTTGGATCGGTGGGTCTTGACCGTGCTCGGGCTGACGTAGAGGATTTCAGCGATCTCTCGGGTGGAACGGCCCTCGGCAATCATTTGAAAGACTTCTCTCTCCCGGTTGGAAAGGCTGTTATAAAGATCCTCTTGACGTGACGTCTTCTTGAGGGAAATGTAATCTTCAATAACCTTGCGTGATATGGACGGACTCAGGTAGGTCTCTCCTTTGAGCGTCGCGTGAATGGCCTTGATAATATCCGTGCCGGTGGAGTTCTTGAGCAGATACCCCGATGCCCCAAGGCTGAAAAGCTCACTGATATAACGATCGTGGGAATGCATGGAAAGGATGATGATCCTGGTCTGCGGGCGAATTTTCCTGATTTGCCGGGTGGCTTCAATACCGTTTAAAAGGGGCATGGCAATATCCATCAAAACGACATCCGGTCTTAACTCCTCGACCTTTTCCACTGCTTCACGCCCGTTTTCCGCCTCCCCCACTACCCTGAGACGGGGTTCTCCCTCCAGGAGCTTGGCCAGACCCTGCCGGACGATGGTGTGGTCATCTGCGAGAAATAAGGTGATGGTCCTGTCATGCATTGGAAGACCCATGGATAGGGATGTCGATCCTGAGACGTGTGCCGCTGCCTTTCGAAGAGCGTATGGAGAAATGACCCCCTAACATGGATGCCCGTTCTCTCATGGACAAGAGGCCTAATGTATCTTTACTCTTGGTGAATTTGACGGGGTCAAATCCTGTCCCGTCGTCTTCGGCAGCAAAAATAATATGGGGATAGCTCTTGACGATGGAAAGGCTGAATTTTTTTGCATTCGCATGCTTCAACGTGTTGGTAAGCGCCTCCTGGGATAACCGGTAGAGCACGGTTTCGATCTCACGATCCAGTCTTTCCTCAAAACCAACCATCTTGAAATCAATGGTCAGTTCAGCGTGCTTTGAAATGCGTGCCAAATACGCATCAAGGGCCGGCTCCAGTCCCAGGTCATTCAGTAGAGGGGGATGCAGTCGATAGGATAGACGGCGCATTTCCTGGTAGGTCCGGTTGATCTGCTTCTTCACATCAGAAATGAGTCCTCTTACAAGTTCCGGTTCAATCGACTGAGATTTCTCAATGGTTTCCAAGGTGAAATTGATCCCTGTGAGGGCCTGACCCGCTTCGTCGTGAAGCTCCCGTGCGATTCGCCTGCGCTCCAGTTCCTGCGACTGGAAAAGTTTGGCGGTGAGTCCTTTGAGTTCCTCCCGGTGCTGATGAATGGTCCTGCCTAACCGGGTGTTTTCGACAGCGCCACCCAGGAAATTTCCAAGGGATCCAAGGAGATGGAAATCCGATTCTGTAAGCTCCCTGCCGGCTGGAACATCCAGGGCGATCAACCCTGAAGCCTTTTCTCTTGCAGTGATCAAGAAACAGGTCAGCCGAAGTGAACGTTGCTCCTTTGCGAGAGATAACTTCGCTGCAAAAGGAGGGAAATTGGATTTAGGTTCAAGGCAGAGTTCCTTTTTGAGCAATGCTTTCATGAGGATTGTATCATGGAGGATCAGCGCGTAGGCATGATGATTTGCCCGGACAGATAACCCCACCTGAACGCTCAGTGAAAAGGCCTCCTTATCATGCTCGATCAGAAAGATGCCACCGGATGCAAGATTCAGCACCTCCAGAACGTTCTTGAGGGCCGTCATGAGGATATGGTCCAGATTTTGCGTCGCATTCATTGCAAGTGCCACAGCATTTAAGAGTGACAGTTCCCGGTGTCGCTTTTGCAGGTTTCGAATGGCATCCATTCTGGCCGTAATATCCTTGACAATAGCCTCGTACCCGATAATTTCCCCACTTTCTCCTCTCACGGCGTTCCCGCTCAACAGGCAATGCATACGCGTTCCGTCTTTCCTCCTGAAACCGGCCTCAAAATCCTTAACAAACCCGTATCGATCAATCTGCTTCTTAAATACCTGCCAGTGCATAGGGTTGGCATATACCTTTTCCACGGAAGGCAACGCCAGCAACTCATTCTTGCTCCCGTAACCTAACAAATCCAAAGAAGCCAGGTTCACATCCTTGATAAAGCCATCTCTGGAAGCAATGAAGATCATGTCTTTTGAGCCTTCGAAGATGCGGCGATATTTGCTTTCGGAAAGTTTCAGATAATCCTCTAAGCGTTTACGATCAGAGATATCCTTGAAAACATGAACGGCCCCAACAACATTATCGGCTGCATCTTTGAGGGAAACGAAACTGAATATAACGGAAATCTCAGTGCCGTCCCATCTGGTCACGGTCAACTCACTATTGACCGAGCTTCCGGCTTCCTGGTTTTCACTACTGTGAATTGAAGGCGTCTGGGGAATGGAGTGCGCGAACAGGTCCATGCAGTGCAATCCAATAACATCTGAGGAGGAAAGACCTATGATCTTTTCTGCTGCTGCATTGCAAAATATAATGCGCCCAGCCTTGTCCATTATTACCAAGCCGTCGGGAAGGCTCAAGAGGATGCTGCGCAAGAGTTGATCGTCTGATAGGATAGGATGTCTGAAACTCGTTTCGTAATTGGAGACTTCCCGGGTCGGAAGCAGATTATCCAAGGGAAAGGAGATATCTCGGATAAAAGCACTCATGGTGGATTATATCTTATAGCTTGACACCGACCAGGATCGTGCCAAGCCCCCTTTCATCTTTACTTTGGAAATAAGTTTGTTTCAAGTAAATGTCCGCGGGTGTGGCCGGGTTGCAAAAGATAGCTCTCTTATATCGGAACTCCTCTGGGTCCAGGACGAGCCAGTCGCAAGGAATGCTCGGAAGTTCAAAGTAGCACAAATTTTGTGACAAGTCTCGAGGAAAGGAGATTCGATCTTTGTAGACTACAAAGTTGCTGTGCATAAACCAGGCATTTTTCTGTGACGAAAGAGCAGCAATTCGTTTTTCATCCCTTATTTCTTCGCCTACAATTTCCTCTCCTCTCTTGAGGACCAGTACCGGATGGCAGCCCCAGTCAAAGTCCATATTGTCGAGAGCCACATATACCAGATCGCAGTCCATCACATCTGCCACTCCCATGTTGATAACCTTCCCGAACCCCATCAATGCACGCTTCTCAGCATCCTTTTCAAGCGCAAGTATTTTTTGCCGGTCATTATCCAAAAATGGCTTCGCCTCAACAATGCCCTTCACAAGGGTCAGGGCTTTAATCACTGCATGATCAAACTTGTTTTTATCCAGTGTGGTCAATTCCGCATTCGCCATTTGGTCTTGATCCCCTTTAGATGTCAGCCCGGGTTTTGAAATACTATTTCTTAGGTCCCACACGGCAGAACTTGGGTCCTTTCTCAGCAATTTCCATGATGTTCATAGTATTTGGCTTTGGGCCATATTTTGAAGTCATTAATTTTACCAGGTCAAAAACCTTTTCACTGCAAGCCCTTTCACATCTCCGGCAGGCAATGCCGTCACATAGCGATAGATCAATGGTTAGTAAAAACTCGCCAGCTCTTTCGGCCATCGAAAGAGCGTTTTCCTGACATTCCCCGATACATAAAGCATCACCGAGGCAACCTTCGAAGACGATGGTTTTCTTTTCTCCAATGTCGGTAATAATTTCCAATCCCATCGATCCCAGATCCGGGATATCCTTTTCCACTGTTTTGATGACTTCTGGGAGGTCCCCTACCCCCGTGAGTGGAGGGAGTCCATATATCTTGAGAAATTTTTGATAGTGTTCCATTGGCATGCCTTCAGTCCAGTGAGACAGTTCCAGGATATATACCTTTTCGAAGATCGTGGATTTTGCGAACATGCAGTGGTGCTGTCTCAGGTCATCAGCAATGTGTTTCATTGCCCATAGTGCCCCCGGGTCACGAACCATATCACGGGCCATTGCCAGGGATGTATTACCCACTTGATATATGTTTTTAACCTTTGGGGGTATCATTCCTATTTCTTGAGCCTTAAGCGCGTCCACATAAGTGCCCGATGCGCCTGACATATAGGCGATTTCAATGTCATCAAGTTTTATCCCGGCCTCCTGGCAAAGGGTCATGTGCCCGGCACGAAGCGAACCTATGGCTTTTCCGGCCTCCTTGAAATCCTTCTCTGTAAACACAATGCCATTGGGCAGGTGTATCCTGGCATCATGGGTGTTTATGCGAGGAGCGCGAATAAGTCTTGCTTTCGCTCCCTCGCTGAGCAGGGCGACAACGCCGGTGCCCGTAATGCCGATCGCCTCTATTTCGCCAAACTCAATGACTTTTCCATCAGTAGGGTCCACAGTATCGCCCTTACATGGATTCATTTCCCCATTCAGGACAGAGGTCCTGAGCTTCCCATTTAGGGGAGAGTTGCTGTCGATTTTTGCCGCATCTCCCGTTTTCTTATCAGCTTCATTTATATCGACCTCGAAATCCATATCGGAAATAGCGCCCGGCAACGCCAGTAGGCCATCCTCAATCTGTTGGCCCTCCAATGCAGGCCCTGCTGCAGTAGAACCGGTATAGACCGTCCCATTGTGGATGAGGGCCATCTCAGCGTTGGTACCATAGTCGGTGACAATAGCGATTTGTTCTTTTTTCAACATGCCGGTCTGTATCATCATGGCCAGGGCATCGGCGCCGATCTCGTGGCGAACTGCCGGCGGGATCAGGATATCCGCATCAGGAGGGAGATCGAGGCCGCGAATATCCCTGGCCTTGACGATTTGGGCATCTCTTTTCGGAGGTATTACACCCAGCTTTTTCAACTTGCTTTCCCCGGCATAAGCGAGGTCTCTGATCTCAATCCCTTGAAAAAGCGAAAGTTGTATCGGATTTCCGCAAACGGCCATCCGACGAATCCGATCTTTTCCGACCCTGAGATTAGCTATGACCCGATTGACCGCATGGACTACAACCTCATTGGCCCAGTCTAGCCCGACATCTATGGCAAAGTGTAGATGGTCAATGACATTTGCTCCTGGAAGTGGATGACGATTTGTAACAGCGGTTGACAGAATGGCGCCATTGTGCTCCAGGTCGATGGCCTGACCACGGAAGCCGCTCGTGCCCAAATCAAGGGCAACTCCCAAACTTGGCATCGCTCGTTATTCCTTTCGAAATGCTGTTACGAGAAAGTCTTTCTGTCTTTCCTGCCGGGATCGGTTCAGCAGGCCAGATTGAGTTTTGCTGTCTGATTAAAAGGCCAAGGAAAAGGTAACCCCCCCAAAGAAGTGAGATGCGCTGTTGCTAAGGCTGGTAGCCTTAAGCAGATTGTCAGCCCGATTGCCCAAAGGGAATGAATATCCAATCATTGGTACAACCGTAAAATACTTGTAGAAAGGTACGGTTATTCCGGCCGTAATCAACCCATTTTGAAAGTTGTCGAATCTATGCGATGTGGGATTGAGCGCGTTATCATAGTCGACAATGGTGTCGTTATCTGAAATGTAATACGCTGCGGAAGCTGCCAAATCAAGAGTGATATCCCTGGGGAGTTCGAATGAATGGGAGATGCCTAAGTCAATATACCACCCCTGCAGTTTGGATACCTCTCTATATACCGTGATTGTTGGGGATAGGATTGTATCTACACCGACACTCAGATAAAATTCCTGTGAGTCGTCCAGGCTGTCCAATGCATAATAGATATACCCGGCACCTATTCCAACAGGTCCGAAATTCGTTTCATAGCAAAAAGTAAAGTCTGTCTCGTTCCACTTGGAGTCGCCCTTATAAGGACCTGAATAGACATCGGTATCAAGGTTGCCCCATAAATTGAGGCTGAAACCTCTGTAACCCACAGTCAAGGCCGGCTGAATAACTAAACTGTCCTTGCTCAGTTCATAGCCCCTCCAAATGTACTGGCTCATGAAAGAAATACTCGCCGATGCTGTCGGTCCCGGTTCTTCAGCCTTATCAGCCGTTACGACATCGGCGCCCTCACCTGGAGGGAGCGCCTTTTCTTCAACAGCAGAAACAGTGCTCAAGGCGATTTTCAAGGAAATGAAGCCTATACAAAAGAGTGTTACTGTAATCTTTCTGTACATAATCCCCTCCGATCTGGGCAATTCGCTTCGCTTCAAACTGCCGAAGATTGAAACTTAGAAGGTTCGCCCCAACTGGAATGCTTTAATAATGAAACGGTTGAATTTCGTGTTGAAAGGAATGGAAAGAAGGTGAAACCCATTTTTTTCACCGGGGCCATGATTCCATCATTCCGGATCAGCGGTACAGGCAATTATCACCGAAGGTTATAGGATTATATTGGGCTCAACTGTCAGGCGAAGAAGGGTCAAGGCATGTGGGCAGCCAAGTGCCCACATGCCTTACATCGTGTTTAGGTGCATTTAGTGGCTTTACCGTCTTCTGTCAGTCCAAAGGGTTCCTCATGCCAGAGGCTGAAGTCCTTGTCGTCTCTAAACATATCGGAGTCCTCCATTGTACCCCTGGTGGCTTTGATGATAAGTCCCGTTATCATTCCCGTGACGAGCGAGATTACAAAAACGCCCACAGCGGAGACGACATTTACGCCACCGGCTGCAATTGCGGCACAGGTAATGGCGCCGAACCATCCACCGACACCATGCAGGTTGTGAACGCCCATAACGTCCAGGACCCCCATCATTTTACAGAGCCTTGGATGGATATAAATGAAGGATGTCGCAGAGATGATTCCGGCCATAATTCCTACCAGAAGCGCACCCCAGGGGCCGACGACGAGAAGGCAGGAACCGATCGCAACCGGGCCGCACAGCAACGCATAGGTGTAAACCAGTGGATTGACCTTTTTTTCATAGATGACACAGCACACATATGCGCTAATTATTGAACCGATTCCAGCCATGTAGCAGGTGATCATGCCCCAGTTCACTTGATCTGCAGGTAGAAGTGCTGTAACAAATGAAGGCCATAAAACCCAAAGCAGGAGGCTTGCAAGCCAAACAAAAGAAATACTGTGGGTAGTCACATTCATTGGCTCGTTAAAGGCACGTTTCTCCCTCAAAGTCAGGATCACTCCCCAGCCCCAGTATGCGGCGACCATGTGAACCAGCATGGACCCTCCAGGGTCTATGACGCCTTTCAAAAAGGAGAACATCCACCACTCAACAAGGACAAAGGCCGGTGAAAACAATACTCCTGCAAGCAAGTACTGCCACATTTTTACGGTCCCAAGGAATACTCCTATAGCTATTACTACAGTTATGGCACAAATAACTCCCATCAGCACCATATCCTGGTTCCATTTCCAGTTAAAAGCAAACTCCTTTATGGCGCAGTATGAAAGGAAGCTCCCCGCCGTAACCAAAATGACGGCAAGGCAAACACCCCACTCAAACTTCTTTATGAAGAGCATAAGAAAAGCCACAAGCATCAACATGAACCATACATCCATGTCCTTGTGCCACTTATGAAGTTCATCCTGGACCAGGTTCATATCCGATACAGACCCCTTCTGACCGAGCGGTATTCTGAGTTCCTCCCCCATTCCCGCCGTGCCGGCATTAGGGATAAATAGAAGAGAAGCAAATAGAAGAATCGCAATGCCTATCAGCATCCGTCTTCCCGTCATTTTAGACTTTATCATGGCTTGACCTCCTTATTCATGGAAATAAAAGCGTCATCCGCCTCATCAAGAAATCCGTGCCTTTCTCGGAAGGACGCTCCCCTCCCTGGCTTATGCGTGTCCCGCGCCCCGGAGTTCAATCTGACATTCTGCTTCCTGCTAAGCGTTGGCCATGCTTCTTCGGAACCGTGCTTGGACCATTGAGGGAGAAACAAGTTGACAATCCCCACATATTGTCAAAGGATCCGAAACCGCCCAGATTATAGCTGGGTGGACTTCTGGGGCTTCTCACAAAAAATCTACCCCCCTGAAAACCTCCTCTTTCAAAGGAAACAGCACTCCCCGGAATCATTCGCTTTGGCCTAATCGTAGTTTGTTTGCAGAAGCAACAAACATTCTGAACGGGAAGGGGACAGCATATGATTGGACATTTGCACATGCCTGACACGCCTTATCAGAGAAGCCAGAATCGCATTGTTTCGGACAACCTCAACCGATGGGGGAAGGTGCGGATTTCCCTCAAAGGAAACTTAATTCAGCGCTGCAATAACCATGGCGGCAACACCCATATAGAGCGGTTCGTGAATTAGATGAACCATAGGCGTTAGAGGACCTTCTATCCCAAGCGGGATTCCAGGGGCGGAAAGAAAAAGGTCTTTCTTCAGGCGGTTTGTTCGGATTATTCCGCCGCTGTTGGTTGCGTCAATTACGAAACCGGTCTTATCCAATATTGCATCCACGCCTGAAAGTCCTTCTATCCTGCCCCGATCACAATTGGATAAGAAAGCTGTTTGCTTTTCCCTGTCTCTGTCAAAAACAGCCAGATTGGCTCCCCGTGCATAGAGCCAGCTTGAGGCCGCCCGGCCAACTGGTCCTAACCCCAAAACACCTATGATTTGGCCGGTTACGTCGCCTGCGTAAGCCGACAATGCAGCCGCAAAAATCTCCCCTGTAGCATGGGAGTTGTTCACGACTTTCCTCGACTCGAGATTCACAGCAAGGAATGTTTCATCGTCGGCGCAAAGCACGATTTCTGAACCTCTGTCGACAGCCTCTCCCCATCCGGCAACGTCCATCCGGCGTGTAACCGTGCATGGTAATCCCAAAAAAGAGATAACCTGTGCAACTTTGTTTGAAAAACCATTTATGATTCCCTGACCTGTGCTGAAAGGAATGACCGCAACATTGCTTATGGTACTACGACTGGACTTGTATTCGAGTGTTGTCATGCCAGCCGTCATCAGGGCCAGTTCGAGAAGCCCGTAAGTTGTCGCCTTCACCAACCGCTCATTAAAATCGGTCAGGTTGTCCGGACATTTCGCAAGATCCTGACTGGTAAGTCTGGTCACTTTGTTCACCTTTCAATCACCGGAATCGGGATATCGTCTCACTCGGCGTTTTCAATGAACACGCCGAGACGATTCTCTCAATCCATTCGTGACGCCTTTCCAGTACATCGAACCATGTTGAGCCCGAAAAAACGAGTGTGGCTTTGAACGTTTCAGCGTCTTTATGATAATCGGTCAATGCAGTTGAGGCGCCATAAAAACTACCGTCGGGCCACACTTGGACATTTGGCCAGGGGAGTAAGCTTGTCTCACCTATAAATTCCAAACAGTTGCCTTCCACGCTGACATGTTCCAGCAGGGCACATCCGGGAGTGTTTTTCGAATACGGTACAGGGATGCTTATGGCGTGCATCTTTACAAATTCATCCAATAGATTAATCCCTGATGCATGATAAACGGCTATTGGGGTCTGGCTTGGAAATCGGCAGTCGATTTCAAGCACCACGAAGGTTTTTTCCGTCGTGCTTACGATTACCTCCACGTCCATTAGACCACTGAGTTCGAGATACCGGGCGATTTCCAGAGACGTCTCCCTGAAGAGATCGTTAATTTCATGCGAGGACTTGGAAGGAGCATAGACTCGTTTGCAATCCCACCTGGAATCGAATTCTAGTTCGGTAACCATATATTCGCGTCCTATGCCGCTTCTTGTTATGACTTCCAGAGAAAGTGATGGACCTTCATGAAAGGATTCCACCACTGCATCGCCGTAGGTTTCTTGAATCAGCAGAAGCGTTTGATTCAAGGTCGCCGTATCTGTCACCACATGAACACCATGACTCCCGCTGGCTTCAGACGGCTTTATTACAACCGGCAGCGAGCATGAAGGCCATTTCTTCGGAACGGGTACGCTGTGACTGTCTAAGAAGTCTTTGCTGCGTATCTTAGAAGAAGATATGCGATAGGCTGCGGCGTCATGTAGAAATGGAATATCTTTCTCGCCACATTCATTTACCAGGAAGTCAAGCGTGGAGGGTCTTTCGGTTGTCGGCAGGATGGCATCTACATCGGTAAGCAGTTCCCTGAATCTGGAAAAATCTGTTTGAATATTGAGAACGTGTTTGTTATGCGCCAGATTGAAAGCCGGTGCATTTGGATCAAGATCAATGACCGTTATCTCGTATCCTGCCTCTCGGCCCAAATATGCTGCCTCCAGTCCCTGCAGGTGTCCGCCAACCAGGCAAAGATGAAATCTATCGCCTTCCAGAGCACGTTTCATCGGTTTCTCCCCTGTTAGGAAAAGATGTTGTAGCGCTAAGGGGAATGAACGCTGCCTTTCAATACAAATAGGATAATACGTCCATGCCCGGAGTATGGAAAAGCGCTCTACAGGATTCTCTTTCCCCACACATCTTTCAATGAAAACCTCAAAGGATATGGCTATAATTCAGACGTTAAGGCGTCCACCGTCTAAATATATCAGGCTTCTTCCTACTCTCTGAACATTGTTTGCCCCTGATGTCAACATGCATACTCGCTCAATCCCGATGCCTAATCCCGCCCAAGGTTCTGCGATGTTCCAGTTAATATCCAGCGGATGAGGCCCAGTGGCCCCAGAAGCCACTTCAATCCCATCACAAACAACGTCCGTTGTCGTACCGTATACTTGTGATGATTCAGTTACCAATGAATACTTTATGCCGAGTTGGCCCATGAGCATTGCCACCAATTCAATCAATCGATCCTGGGGGTCACCATCACAGCCTAATTCCACTAAATTCAGCATCGTGAATTCCTCTAAGTGTTTGCCCCCTTTGGATTCTTTTCTCCAGCAAACGCCTGTTTCGAAAATCCGGATGGGGCGCGGCCAAAGACGCTGTAACCTGACAAGTAAGAAATAGAGATTGGGTGCAAGCATCGGTCTGAGACAACGGTCTTTGTCAAGCCAGAAAACCTGTCTCCACAAAGGAGCATCTTCGGTTATTCCCATTTTCTTGAGCAATCCGGCCGCCAAAATAGTCGGGGTCATAACTTCCACAAAACCGAAATCAACAAGGATATTTGACATGTGACCTGACATTCTGCCCAGTACGGGACGGCGAAACTCTTTTCGCAGGCTGTCCAATATCCTGAAATTCTCTTTAGACAGCTCCTTTGCGATTGAGTTGAAGCAGTCATTTCGAATCGATTCTGATTCGAATCGCATTTCTAAGCGCCGCTCTTCTTCACCCAGTTCAACAAGTCGTTGTCTCTGTGTTCTTGAAAAGCCAACTTCCGAATTCATGTTTTGTTCGTCATATTTGATAAACAGTGATTTTCGCATCGCTGAGGCACACCATAACTCTGGTCCCGGTTTGTTCTGGCAACAGTAAAATGCTGTTTGAATTCAAACAAAAAAAGCCACCGAATGAAAGTTACTTATGCCCTGAATGGGGATGGCGAAGATCGCTGATAAATGAAGTTTCCGAGTATTTCTTAAGCTTCCACGCAGGCACCCGGCATCTCTTACATGGTCTTTCATACCATTTATTTCTTATCCAGCGAGCCACCCTCCCTTTCTTAGAACATCTGACCTGCAGTTTTTGATCACAATGTGTAATGATCGTCATCATGTTTCCGGTGCGCTTTACCGAACGAACTCCATGAAGAAAACCTTTCCTCGAAGGCCAAAGCTTTATGCGTGCAATTATGAAAAAGGGATCATCCCGTTTTCTAATAAAGTACTTCTTTTCGCTGTGTTGTAGAGGACTCGTCATTTTCACACCCATGACCCGTCTCTGTCTGTTTGGATAATGGCTTCATCAGAAACTGGCGGAGGGTTCGGGAGTCCAACCCGGCTTCATGGATTTAGAGTCCACGCGGTCCTGCCGACCAACCCTCCGTTTTTCCTCGTTGAGCCAGGTTCGATATGTCCCCGGTGCCGCAATTTTCAAACCAGCGCTCTCTACAACCGGAGCGACGGAGCCTACGCTCCGTTGCCCCGTTTCAACCCCTGACCGCGCACTGGACACCCCTGCCAGTTCATAGTTGGCAGGTATCAGGGAAGTGATGACATTGGCTCCTGCATTCAGCCTGTTTTTAACACCTTCAAGCCCGTCCACATCCAGTGAGGCCGGTATCAACTTGTCAGGAAAGCAAAGGCGAAAGGTGGCGATGGTCTGCAATTCCCTAAGTGATCCATTTGCCTTAACATGCACCATGGGTGTGCCTATCTGCGGTCTGAATGACATTGCACGCACCTGGCTCGGCCCAAGCCTTTCCATTTCCTTGAAGGCCAAGGATGTGTCCTGGTATCTTTCACCAACCCCTAATAGAAGACCCTCTTCTAAAAGCAATCCAGCCTTCTTGGCGTTGATTTTTGCCTCAAAACGAGAGTTGAAATCCTGGCCTTCTCGCAAGTTTGAATAAAGGGTCTGGTTAAAGGTTTCCTGGTAGCAAGCGTACCAATCCACTCCAATACCCGCCAATTGAGACAGGATGTTAACAGGCAGCACGCCAGGTGAAAGCATGATAGGGAGCGAAACAGATTCATGGCATTTCAAGATAAGTTCGAGGAGGTTATTCCCGTCTTGCTGCAAATAGTAAGTATCTCTCCCCATCGTCAAATCAATCAAATGAACTCCCGAGTCTTCGAGGGTTCGTATGGCATCAATGATCGCCCCGAGTGGCTTGCGATACCTGGGGGCCATTTCATTCGAGCACCGATAGAGACAGAACCGACATCGATTTTTGCAGTAGGTCGAGAAATACACAAAGCCATAGAGAAAGACAACATCCCCGAAAACCTCTTTTCTTCGTTCTCGTGCAGCTGTAAAGAGATGTTCCAGTTCCTGCCCGGCCGGTCTGCTCAATAGGCATTCAATCTCGGCAGCACTCAGCCTCTGCTCGTGATGGATGGCTTTCTCAAGTACATGCTCAAAATCCGCCATACTGACCTCTACCCAATAAGGATGCTGCTGGAAAGGTTTCTTGTTATTCCAAGAGGTGAGGTTTTGTTCCGTTGGCTCCGCAAAGTCACTTACCGCACGAACACCATTGGGCAACGCCGCTCCTTTCGTTATAATCTCTTGGGGACTTATCTCGACAAAATCTCACCCATCACTCCTCAGAAGGCAAGAAGTGATGGGTGTTCATCTGACGCGTCGCTTTGCCCCGTTAGATTTTGAATTCAAATCCGAGGCCTTCCATGGTCTTCATCGCCCCCTCGAAGACATTGATATACTCCTCAGAAGGACTCAGGGTAACAACGTCATAGCACTCTTGGAAGGTTTTGCCCTTTGGTGCCGTCTTGAACTTGGTTTCATACAACGCCACAAGTTTATCCAGCATCGGATTGAGTTTGTCCAGTTCCATTCCTGCCACTGCCCTCGCAGCATAAGCCATGAACCTGGCTTCCATGGCGGTTGTGTAATCCAGGGCCACCCCCTTTGCAGACGCACATCCGCTCATAATTTCACGCCCGCTACAGGTATCTGTAATGGCCTGGGCTGCAGCTTCCAGCAGGCACATCTCTGTGCACGGGCCGGCAGAAGTATAGTACTGATTTCCCAAGAGCAGGTTTGTATTGCGATCTACGGCCCGGCAACAGTGTCCGGCAACCATCAACGGCTCCCTGGCCGTCGTGTTTCCCCAGCGCACATGGATGGGACCGTCAAGATGCCAATCGGCACTCACCATGATGAAAGCTGCCAAATGGGTGGCTACGTCAACGATAGAGGTCTCCTCGACCCCACCGGCCCAGCCTCCAATAATCGGCATCTGTTCGCTCATGATGATGTCGCCCGCCAATTTGTAATGCGCCGTGAAGGTAAGCGCGTTAACGTCAATCTTGAGCTCATTCAACTGGCTTACCTCGTGACTATCACAGGGCCTCATCCCTCCCGGGAAATCTCCGGCGAGCACGCCTGCAGCAGTCAAAGAAGTTTCGCTTCCCTACATGGCCATGCCGGGACGGCCAGCCCGTGCCATCGCCAACCGGATGAGAGAACACTCGCCCTTAACTGCAGCGATCTCCCACGGTGAACCAGGTTTGGGCTCCCTCCCGTTTATGGTGGACAAGACCCCGTCAACGATGGAATCTACGAGCGGCTCACGCGCATATGCTTCGTGCATCGCGACAAAGATATTCTCGGATACGGGAGCGCCGGTAGGACCACCCTGACACAGGGGTGGACGGGAATTGTCGAAGCTTCTTGAGGCCAATTGCCGTGCATCTCGGCCTTCGCCTAAGGTGAGGACCTTAGGTGCACCGGCGACAGCCATCATGACCTCATCCTCGGTGTACTTAATAACACGGCCGGTATCCATGCAATAAACACCCATCTCCACAAGCATCTCGAGACCGGCCTGAAAGAGTCGATCGAGCATATCAGTGTCGGTCGGGATGATTTTTGATCGATCAAACTGCAGCTTGTATTTATCTTTCAGTTTCCTGGCCGTTTGATAGGTCAGTTTTCGATCCCATTCATTCTCATCCATTTTGGGACCGGTACGTGCGCGGTCATAGGTTTCGAAAACCCCAACTTTCTCTTTGAAAGCCATTGCTGTCCCTCCTTTCTCTTGAGTTTGTTTCAAGCCAAGAGACTAGCGGCCAAATCTACTCCTGCTGCAGCGTTTTCCGCCCAGCCGTCAGCCCCGATCTGGTCTGCCCACTCCTGGCTTGTAGGCGCCCCGCCAAACATGCATTTGAATTGATCGCGGATCCCTCTATCCTTCAATTCGTTAACAATCTCTCTTTGCGAGGGCATGGTGGTCGTCATAAGGGCCGAACCGCTTATGATATCCACTTTGTTCTCTACGGCGGCGTCCACGACTTTTCCAATAGGAACATCCCGGCCCAAGTCAATGACAGAAAAACCGTTCGCCTGTAATAGGATTCCTAAGATACCTTTTCCAATGTCGTGGATATCCCCCTCAACGGTATGCACAATGATCTTACCTTTTGCAGAATATCCGCCCTTAATGGCCGGAGCCAGAATATTTATGGCCCCGGTAAAGGCCTCTGCAGAGAGGATGATCTGCGGCACATAGATCTCTGCTCTATCAAACATCTCGCTTATCTCCTGCATGGCAGGAGAAAGTCCTTTATCAATGCATGCGAGAGGATCGATTCCTTTGGCCAGAGCATCGCTCGCCGCCTTTGTCGCGGCGTCGATATCCATGTCAAGAACAGCCTTTTTTAAGCGCGCGAAAAACTCTTTTTCTGACATTTCCATTACCTCCTTCCTTCAGTTTATGGTCAAACAGGCTTGCAGATGAAATCCGGCTAACTATCACCTCCTTGCTTATAATCTATTTACCTTCTACCACCCCCCTTCTTCCTCAGTTAGGCCCATAATGAGCGGAGCCTCCGGCTGGCAGCCAGTCAGTTTTAGGTAGGAACTTTTTGACGCAGGCTTCAACTGTGTTTACACCATCAGGCTCGCTCTTCTCCGAAAGATCATTTGTCATAAAAATTCAGCTGCCTGAATTTTTATGACAACAACAAAAAGCCTAAAATCCTTGAAATCGGCTTTAAAAACTGAATTTTCATGCGAACATCTTTAAGAGGTATTTTCTAATGCGCTTTAGCTACCTCCACCATAGCGAGAAGATTCTCCAAGGGGGTGGCCGGTGCTACTGCACAGCCTGGAGCGAGGATTTGAATTCCATCAGCGATGGACTTCTCGCAGCCCTGCTTCACGGTATCCGCATCCTTCATAAAAAGGGTGGTAGCAGTATCCACGCCGCCCATCAAGACGATGTCCGGGCCGCATTTTTCCCGGGCAAGTCGGGCACCGGCCTTAGGCTCAAGGCTCAGTATGTCCGCCCCGGTTTGACCCATCCACTCCACGATAGCGTCCACATTGCCGCAAATATGGAGGATCTTGGGGACGGAGATGGCATCGAACTGTCTTTTCTGGTATTCAAGTTCATAGTCCCTGTAAGTTTTCGGAAAAATCAACTCGGGTGAGGCCGTCATGTCTTCGCACGAGATAATATCAGCACCCGCGTCTATGAGGGCCTTGGCAAGGGTGGTGCCGGCCTTCTCTCCAAAGTCGAGATAGGGCCGGATCTTGTCAGGTGTCTTGACGGTTGCTTTGAGAAGGGGAACCGTGTCTAACAAGGACCCTGCGATGGTAAAAGGTCCAATGATCCCTGCTACAATGGGTACTTCGTCATCGAGTTCCTTTTTCAGAATACGGACTGCCTTGAGCAATTCCGGAATTCGACCTCTCGAAAGAAAATCGTCGGGGAAAATAGGCGTGTCATCCAAGTGATAAGGGGTGGGTGGATGTTGGATGCCTGGAATGCCTTCACCGCCTGCGACGCTCTTTCCCGGTTTGTATGTGCATCCGAGGGCGACTGCCTCGAAGGTCTGGCAAAATGGGACCCTGACCGCATCAAAACCGAGGACGGTATAGGCTGCCAGGGCCTGCTTTGCCATGACCTCTCCATTTTCGTGGCCCTCCGGCCAAAAAGCCTGCACCTTTTCCATCTGATCGTAGGTCACCGTGGAATTGGCCCCAAAACAGGGCATCCTGTCTGGAGTCTGATGATTCAAGACTGCCATCACTCGCTCTTTCGAATTCATTAGACCTCCTCCTTTGGCACAAAAATATAGTTTGAGACACTATGGCGCATAAGGATACGCGCAACCTCTCTGAAAAGAGCGGCGCAATCCAATTTGGAATGTCCAGGAAGTTCTCTCTCTTGTATCGTCTTCTGTTGAACCACCAAGGCGCGAAGGATGCGAAAAGGATTTTGGCGGATGCGGATCGTTCTGATCCTGGAAGAAAGACTCAGGATAGAACGGACCGCGCGTGGACGGGCAATACAAGCTTGTCTGGAATTAGGTGCCATGTTCGTCATCCCGCCTTGCGGGACAAAATGCGGGCATGTTTTGTCAAGGTTAACCCGTTTCATCCATTACGATAATATTTCGGGTGTCGGCAAACCCTGTACTCTGAAAGCCGCAACCTGGTCATTTTTTTGGTTTCGGCCATTAGGCCGCCTTGGGAAAAGCGTCGTTCCATCACCTCACGACATTGAGATGGCATTCAAACTTATAGTGGTAAATGTGAGAATTTAAGCCTTGCAGGTGGATAGGATCTTTGCCCTCGAAAGACCCCTATCCTCAGTTGGGCAGGTATTCTGGCTTGCAGCTTTATCGACTCTCTGCGCCTTCCCATTCCGATTACAGATTACGCTGGAACAGTGGCCCGATGCAGATTTCGCTTTATGGAAATAAAAAACTTATTCCCAAATAACCCTTTCCGTGACGCTCAGCATGATGGGAGAAAGGGGATCGCTGCTTACAGCTGCGGGGCAGCGATGGCTTTGCACCATCTTCCCTACCTGGGACCGTCACGCAAACGTGTTGAACGTTCCCATTTTAGGGCTTGGGTATTTTTTGTCTATGAAAAACACCTTAATCCTTTCCTTCATTGTGATCTCAATGAAACCAGCAATTTTAGTGCCAGAAATAACGGGAACCGTTTGGACGGTAATTCAAAAGGAACAGGCTGAAAAGATTAAGCATTTTGAGGCGGTGCGTTGAATTGGCATGCAATGGAGATATTGTGACAGCAATGTCACAAAAAATGGGAAATAGAGAGGCCAGGCCTAAAACCTATTTCGTTTCGATAAGTTAGGATTGTGACACTGGCGGCACACTATGACACGATTTCCACTTCATCCCGCGACCTAAATCGCGAACGGTCAATGCCGTAGGCGTTGATCTTGCGCCAAAGCGTGCGCTGGTTCATCCCGACCGCTTTTGCTGCTCTTGATACATTTCCCTGATAGCGCTTCAGGGCTTCAAAAAGATAGGACTTTTCAAATCGGCTCAGCACAATGGACCGTGCTGAAGAAAAGGGGATGTCTATATCGACCCAATAGGGTGATTCCTTGAGTGGTAAGTTCGGGCTATGGAGGAAAGGAGCCACGTTGTCGATGGTATCGCAGTCGGTCACAACAAAGGCCCTTTCCAGGACGTTTTCAAGCTCTCGAACATTTCCAGGCCAGTAGTATTTCATAAGCTGTTGCATCGCCTTTATAGAAATTCCTTTAGGATTAATATTTGTTATGTTTTTATTAAAAAAATCCATAAAATGTCTTACCAGGAGGGGGATGTCTTCTATTCTCTCCCTTAAGGGAGGGATATGAATTGGAACGACGTTGAGCCGATAAAAGAGTTCCAAACGGAACTGTTTCAGCTTAATTTTTTCCTTGATGTCCTGATTCGTGGCAGAGATAATTCTCACGTCAGACTTAATTGAATGGTTTCCGCCGACTCTTTCAAAAAGCCTTTCCTGCAGGACTCGAAGGAGCTTAACCTGCATGGAGGCCGAGATATCGCCGATTTCATCCAAAAAAATCGTCCCTCCTGCGGCGTATTCAAACTTGCCTTTCTTTGTACGGACAGCTCCGGTAAAGGCCCCTTTTTCATGACCGAAAAGCTCACTTTCCAAAAGACTTTCGGTAATCGCACCGCAGTTGATGCCGACGAAAGGGTGATCTTTTCTCGGGCTGTTGAAATGGATGGCCTTGGCTACCAGTTCTTTACCAACCCCGGTCTCCCCAGTAATTAAGACCCTTGCATCCGTAGGGGCAGTACTTCTGATCAGATCGTAAATCTGCCGCATTTTATGATTCTTGCCGATGATATTTCCGAAGGAATATTTTTGAACCACTTCTCTTCTGAGGTCCCGGATTTGTTGCTCCATAAATTTTTCTTTGAGTGCCTTTTCAATCGCCAAAAACATCTCCTCCGGTTCAAAAGGCTTTTGGAGATAATCAGTTACCCCTTTTTTTAGAGCTACAACCGCTGACGAAACGGTTCCATACGCGGTCATGATAATACAGGAGATGTTGGGATCCACCTTACGTGCCATTTCACAAAGGGTAATCCCATCAGTCCCAGGCATCCTCATGTCTGTGAGAAGGATGTCAAAGGGTTGTTCCGATAATCTTTCGAGAGCTTGGTCCGCGGTTTGCGCCGAACCCGCAATATACCCTTCAGTATCCAATATCTCTTTAATATGATTAGCAAAAGAAACCTGATCGTCTACCACAAGAACGCTTCTCATTCGATATCCCTCTCTCTGATTAGGCCTTCGGAAACGTTTTCCGTTTCGAAAGGCAAATGTATATGTACAGTAACACCTTTTTCCCTGTTATTTGTTACGTATATCATCCCTCTGTGTGCCGTTATAATGCGGCTACAGAAAGGGAGCCCCAACCCGATCCCTGAATCTTTGGTGGTATAAAAAGGACGGAATATTTTTGGCAGCTCCGCAGGATCAATCCCAATTCCGCTGTCCTTTATTGAAATCTCTACATGTTTAGGTTTTTCGGCTGAGAGTCCTGCGCTCAAAAAGAGAACCCCTCCATTGGGCATCGCCTCAATTGCGTTGTGTAGAGTGATTTGAAACACCTGGGCCATCAACAGAGCATCCACCGGAATTGCCGGGAGGTTTGGGTCAAATCTTTTTTCCACACGGATTCGGTTTTTACTGATGAGGCTTCTCATTGTGTCAACTGGTTCTTCGATCATCAGTTGTATGTTCTGAAGAGAGGTTCTCAAGCGGAGAGACCTTGTGTACCCCAAAAGCTCAGTTATGACCTGATTCAAATTGTGGATTGCATCAGAAAGGTCCTGGAAAATCCTCTGCAGCCTCCCCTCATCTTTCTCTTCAGGGGCATCTTTTGCAAAAACCGGTTCATCGGTTTTACCCCCCGGATTGTGCATGCCCAATATCCTCTTAAGGATATTGAACCCCATGAGAATATCCCCCAAGGGATTACGGATCTGATGGGCAATTGCCCCTGAGAACTCGCCCAGCATGGCCAAATATTTTGTCTTCTCCAATTCCGCCTCGAGTCTCCTCTGGTTGGTGATATCCCTTCCCACCCCTTCCAGGCCCATTATTCTTCCAGATGCGTCGTGCTCCGGGTATACGGTAAGGGAAATGATGCGGTGCTCATCACCAGGACCAAGGTGGTCATACTCGAGATCCTGGATGATATCTTTCTCGCCTTTTAGGACTTCCTGAAAAGCCTCGCGAATTTTGTGCCGATCTACCTCGGCAACCAAATCTTCCGCTTTCATACCCCCACCGCAAATCATATCCCTGGTCACTCCGGTGATTTCCACCATGGCCTTGTTGACAAAAATAAAGCGATTGTTTCGATTGACCCGAAATATGATATCATTTCTCCTTTCCACCCGCTCTTTCTGCAATTTCTTAATCTTCCGCATTTGTAATGTTCTTTCTTTGATCTTTTTTTCGAGGAAGCTGGACATCTCCGAGCTGGATTCGTATGCGTTCGCGTTTTGAATAGCGACTGCAGCCGCCTTGGCCAAGATCTCGGCCATCGATAAGTCATGACGGGTAAAAGACGAGCCGGCGGTGGTCCTGCATAAAACCAGAAAACCCAGTTTTTTCCGGGCAAGATTGATCGGAATGGCCATGAGAGAACGAATCTGCCTCTGGGCAAAAAAGGTATAGAGATTCGGTTCTATTTTTTTAGAGCGGCGAATGTTTTTGATAAGCATGGATTTGGAGTACCCTTTTAGCCATTCATAAACTTCATTAAATCCGCCTGCTTTCGTCTGATGGAATGCCTTTGAATGCAACGTCGTCTTATCCTCATCTCCTTCCTTTCTCAGCATAACCGAAATGACCGGGATCTTGGTTTCAGAAAAAAGATAGACGTCACACTCGCCGCTGATTACCCCCGCCCCCTTCTCAGCGACCGATACGAGAGTTTCCTTCAGATTTAAAGTCTCGTGAAAATCGGCTACGGCATCCATCAAGAATGCGCTCTCCCGTTTTTCCTTCTCGGTTTTCTTATAGAGGCGCATATGTTCTATAAATAACGCCATAAGATACGCCACGCCGCTGAGCAAACGAATATCTTTCTGGGTAACAGTATACGATCCCTCCTTTAGGATGACCATCGCGCCAATGCTCACGTTTTTTGGTATAAAAGGAATACTCGCCACCGTATATTCCCGATTCCTGAGCTTTTTCTCCGTGCCATTCCCGCAAAAGCAAAAAAGTCCTTTCCTAATCATCGGTTTGTCTGAGGCCATAATCTCACGCAAAAAATCTTTTCCCAATTGCCCGTAGCTCCCCCCTTTGCGGAAGGCCTTGGAGATGGATTCCTCTGCATCCATTGCCGATAACTGCAACCGCGGGGCCTCAACCTTCCGTTGAAATATCAAGACGCCTGATGCATCTAAGGCCGCCCTAATATTCTTGGCGCACATATCGAGGGCTTTATCGGTGTCCATAGCCTGATTGATTTTAGTGAATATGGCTGTGATGATATAGATCTGCTTGCTTAGGGATGCAACCTGATTAAGCGCGGTTTTGTGGGCAACGCGCAGGCTTCTCAACTCACAGATCGCCTTTTCTTTTTCCCTTTTCAAGCCAAGTTCCCTGAGTTTCATAGCCAGTTGCCGTCCGGCAAAAGATAAGTTCTGTTCAAGGCCTCTTTGAGATTTAGCCTGGGGTTCCAGTTCCACGCAGAGGAACCCTTGTGTTTCTCTCTCGCTTATAAGAGGGATAGAAACGAAAGCGTCTGTTTTCGGAAGGTCCGGCGACATCGAGGCATTGCCCGATCCTAAAGCCATCATTTCCTGTGGCTTGACACATTCTTCCTTATATTCTTTCTCCTCTTCCCTGGCCGAGCAACTGGCGATCCGAACAAGTTCTTTACGCTTGTTGAAGATGAAAACATCTGCGCTGCTTAGATGTGCGATATTCAGAAGGGCAGGCAAGAACGTATGGAGCGCATCCTCCAGGTTGTCAATATCCCAGATGCTCTCGACGGCATTTAAAATACGCGTATCCATTTGGGTGTTAAATTCCACTTCCATGGCATAAACTCCCATCCGATTCCTCATGCTGAAGCCCGAAACCTGAAACCTGGCCACTCATTGGGTTGCGGCCGTTAGGCCGCCTTGGGAATAATCTATTGAACGATAAAAATGAAGAGCTGTCAATAGGGGTATTTAGTCTTATTTTGTAATGATGTCTCAGCAAGGATATCAATCACTGCCTTTTCCGTAAATGAGAAAACAAAAAAGCCTTCTCTCGTTCTGCAAAAAACGAGAGAAGGCTTTAGCATCTGGCAAGAGGCTATTACTCCCTGTCAGCTGAAATAATCATCCCTGGCCTTTTTGAGTTGCAGCAGGTTCTCCAGCGGCGATGGCGGGGCGATGCCGCATCCCGGACACAGAAAATCGGTGCCGTTGTCCAGGGCCTGGATGGCCTCTCTGTACACAGCTTCGGGCTTGCCGCTGAAGAGGGTGGTCGCGGTAGCCACATTGCCGAAGACCTTTGTGCCTTTTTCATGGGCGATTTCCACTGCCCGTTTCATGTCCGCCTTTTCCTCGATGCTGATTCCGGCAACGCCGGTATCGCACATGAGATCGATGATGGAGTCTGAGTTGGCGCAGATATGAAGCACCACCGGCCCCTTTGCCCTGCTGACCACCTCTTTGAGCACGGGAAAGACGAACTTCTCGAAAAACTTCGGCCTCAGGAGCGCCGGACCGGCAGTAGGCTCCGCCAGCACATAATAGTCGGCCCCGTTATCAAAGGCAAAATTGATGGCCGCCACAGCCGCCTCCTTCGTAACCTCCAGGACCCTGTGGACATCATCGGGCCGCTTGTAGATCCACTTCATGTACTGCTCAGTTCCCACCAGGTTGGCGGCACACGTAAACGGGCCCTCGGTCTCCCCGAAAATGATCAACTCATCTCCCACTTTTTCCTTGAGCAGCCGGAAATGCTCCTTAAACATGGGAAAACGGCCCCGCTCCAGATAATCGGACGGAAACTCGATATTGTCGATGCCCTCCGCATACGGGTGGGCCTGGATGGAGTATTGAATGTCCTTCTGAGGCGTGCCGAGTTTGCATCCGAAGGCCTCGCTCAGTCCCACGATATCCCACCCCATGGCCTTGACCCACTCAAACTGACCATATTTGTGGCCGGCATAGGCGAGTTCGGTCATGGCGACCGGATCCGTATCCGCGAGGGGCCTGGCATACCCGCACGCATCCATAAGGGCCACAACGCCATAGGTGGTGGTGCTGCCGCATGGGGTCTTGTCCACATCTTTTCCCGTAAAACGGTTCCAGAACCGTTCCCTTAAGGTCATTTCCGCCATTTTTCGCCTCCTTATCCAAAACGTTAAAACACAATTATTTCAAAAACCGGATCATCACCTCTCTGGGCAGCGCCAGTCCAAGGACGACCTCCGCCGTCTTGACCAGCGAGGATGGAACGGGACACGCCAGATGACATTTGGATTTCTCGGCACACAAAAAGAACGGGCTCCGGGTCAGGGGGAGGAACAGGTCCTTTATCGTTACCGGGCCCAGCGCCAAGGCGAGTTCCTGGATCTGTTCGCATTCCGACCGGATATCGAACCTTACCCGGCCGCCCTCCTTCCATCCTCGAATGGCGCAGACAAAGCCGCAGATGCCGGGATCCACCGTCACACGGACGCTCTGTGATCCATTTTCGTGTAACCGGTTCACATGTCACCCCTGGCCGACCCTCCAAAAACGCATCTTCTCCCGGTCACCCGCAGATCCAGCATCCGGTATCAGACGCCGTGCCTATTTCTGATTGAGGATTTCCTCCGGCACAAGCCCCTCCAGGTGAGGAAAAGGGTCCGTCATATGCGGGATCTGCATGGACTCCATAAACTGTCTTTCAAAGTCCTTTTCCACCGTCAACTCGATATACTCGACGTTACGGGAAATCCAGTTGGCGTCCTCGCGCATGTCGCGGTCCAGGAGGACCACCCTCGCGCCGTCGCCGGCCGCATTTCCCACAGAGAGGATCTTCTCGATCTCACAATCCGGGAACAGACCCATGATCAGGGCCTTTTCCCTGGCCACGTGGGTGCCGAACGCCCCGGCGATCTTGATGGTATCCACCTTATCGATCCCCATCCGCCGCATCATGAGCTTGCACCCGGTGTAAAGCGCCCCCTTGGCCAGCTGGATCTGACGGATGTCTTTCTGGGTGATCACCACGTCTTTGCCGATGGAGGTCTCATCGGCCCAGGCAATGACGAACTCCTTCTGTCTCGAGTTGTCCGGGTTTGTGCGGAAGCGGTTGGATTTCTGGTTTCTTGAAAACCGCCCGCTCTTCTCCACTACCCCGGATCGGTAGAGTTCGGCCAGGACATCCAGGATCCCGGACCCGCAGATTCCCTTGGTCCGCATCTCTTCCGGCTTGGAATATTTCAGCCACGCCTCCCGGCCGATGACCTTGTAGTCCACCTCGTGGGTTTCCGGATCGATCTGGATCCGTTCGATGGCGCCCGGCGCGGCCCTCATCCCGAAGGCCAGCTGGGCCCCCTCCAGGGCCGGACCTGTGGCGCAGGAGGAGGATATGAGCTTGTCTTTGTTTCCCAACACCAGTTCGCCGTTGGTGCCGATGTCGATGATGAGCTGAAGGGTTTCGCTCCGGTGGGGTTTCTCG
>Ga0209164_1001812_pt1 | contig 25335 bp, 27 predicted proteins | sample MTBNYHSulfiMetaG_FD_187458 | JGI IMG/M metagenome (GOLD analysis project Ga0209164, IMG submission 187458) | Enrichment culture microbial communities from rom New York Harbor, USA that are MTBE-degrading - MTBE-NYH (New York Harbor Sulfidogenic)... | ecosystem: Environmental > Aquatic > Marine >... | reverse complement strand
ATATTTTGTTAATTGTAAAGAAAAATCAGCATAATCTGTGGCACCGCATTTTAAAAATCTTCAAAGGTCAATCCAGTATTTTCAAGGGCTTTCACTGCATCCCCCCCTCATAACTGTTGAAGATCAGTCAAGAGTGACTAACAAAGTTTTTCCCAAAAAACGCCATCTGCGCTGCTAACCTGATGGCATTAATAAGACTTTTTGGGCTTGCCCTGCCTGATCCCGCAATGTCATAAGCAGTTCCATGGTCAACCGAAGTCCTAATAATCGGGATCCCGAGTGTTACATTAACCGCATCTTCAAAGTGCAGAAGTTTTAAGGGAATGAGACCTTGATCATGGTACATACAAATTACAGCATCATAATGCCCTTTAACAGCAAAAAAAAACAAAGTATCCGGAGGGAAGGGGCCAAAAACATTAATTCCTTCCTCTCTCGCTTTTTTGATCATCGGGTCAATAATCTTTTCTTCCTCTTCCCCGAAAAGTCCTCCCTCCCCCGCATGAGGGTTTAAGGCAGCAACTGCCAACCTCGGTTTCTTTATCCCAAAAAATTCCTTTAGATAATTATGGGTTAAACGAATACAGAAAAAGACTTTCTCAGGCGATAAAACTTCAGGTACCTTCCTCAAAGGAAGGTGGATGGTAACTAAGACAACCTTCAGCCTTTCCCCAGCAAGCATCATAGCGTATTCTTTAGTCTTGGTCTCTTCTGCCAAAAGCTCGGTGTGTCCGGGGTAGGTATATCCGGCTAAAGCCATAGCTGCTTTATTAATTGGGCAGGTCACCATTCCGTCAATTTTCTTTTTTAAAGCCAAGTGAATTGCCTTTTTGATATAACTTACCATTGCGTTACCGGTATCTTTGTTTGGTTTCCCAAAAGAAAACCGGTCGAGATTTAATTTTGATAACGCAAGTAAGTTAATAACCTTTTCTTTTTTATTATCTTTCTTAATCTCTTTGACCAAGTTTAACTCTAAATTAGAACCAAGCAATTTCAACGTCTTATCCATTACTCCACAGTCACCTAAGATAAAAGGCGAACAAGCATCCCAGACGGAGTTTTTTTCTAATGCTTTAACAATAATTTCAGGCCCAATTCCAACGGGATCGCCCATCGTAATCCCAATGGTTGGTCTTTGGGTGGAATTTTTCATAAAAAAAATTTTTTCCTATTTTCCGACACAAAACTCAGCAAAAATCTGATTTAAAATTTCCTCAGTAGTGGTTTCGCCCACTATTTTCCCAAGGGAATCAAGCGAACACTTTAAATCAACTGCGATAAACTCCTGAGACATGCCTGTTTCCAGACTTTTAATCGCCCGGCTAACCCCCTCAGCTGCTTTTTCAAGGCTAATTTTATGGTGTAGTCGGTTAATAAAAACCGGTGGAGAAGAGATTTCTTTCCGCTCGCTAATCAAGCCATGGATAACTTTTTTAAGCTCCTCAAGACCCTGGTGATATTTAGCTGAAACCGAAACCACCGAATTATTCTTTAATGCCGGAGAAACCGACGAAGGATTCAGTGCTGCCGGCAGATCAGCTTTATTAAGCACGATAACCATCTTTTTTCGCTGAAACTCTTCAAAAATTGCCTGATCATTTTCCGTAAGGGGAGAACTTTGATCAAGAACGAATAAGACCAAGTCGGCTTGAGAAGCTTTGTCACGAGTCCGGTTGGTCCCTTTCTCTTCAATCGGGTCGGTTATGGTATAAGACGGAAGTCCCGCAGTATCGATAATAGTTAATGGTATTCCAAAAATGTTTATATTTTCTTCAATCGTATCCCGGGTGGTTCCTGGTAAATGACTAATAATGGCTCGTTCTTCTCCCAGGAAGGCATTAAGAAGACTCGACTTTCCCACATTTGGCCGCCCGATAATAGCAATCTTAACCCCTTCGCGAAAAAGTTTTCCTTCTTCATACGTTGAAAGGAGTTCCTTGAGCGCGCCCTCAAAACCTTTTAACCTCCCCAACACTTCCTCAGTTGAGAAAATCTCAATTTCTTCCTCAGGAAAATCAATCGCTGATTCAATATGGCTGATCAATGAGACTAAGCTTTTTTTTAACCCGTTAATTTTTTCTGTTAAAATTCCTCCCAGTTGCGACGCTGCCTGCTTCAGAGCTGATCCTGTCCTGGCCTGGATAAGGTCAATAACGGCTTCGGCTTGGGTCAGGTCGATTCGTCCATTGAAAAATGCCCGGCGGGTAAACTCTCCCGGCTCAGCCAAACGAACCTCTTGGTGGCTTAAAACCAAATTAAGGATCTTTTCCAAAATTAAATACCCGCTATGGCACTGAATCTCCACTACATCCTCTCGAGTATAAGAGGCCGGGGCAGGCATATACGTAAGAAGAACCTCATCGATCACTTCTTGAGAGGAAGGGTCCATTACCGCACCAAAATGAAGGTGGTAAGGTTTTAATAACGGGTTGATCTTATTTTTTTTTCGGAAGATTCGCTCTGCTACTTTTCGTGAAAAAGGACCACTTATTTTTATTATCCCGATTCCTCCAATCCCCACGGGAGTGGCCAAAGCCGCTATGGTATGGTGGTGGGTATCCATAAGATCTACTGGCTTTACAGCTTTATGATCTATGCGCGGGGTTCCGGGGGGAAATGATCACCTTTTTTAACTTTCCTTCTCCCTCACTTTTCGCCGTAAGGTCAGGATGATTTTGGAGGGTAAGGTAGATCACACGGCGCTCCTGAGGATTTAAAAGTTCAGTAGCAACTGATTTTTTCTGTCGTTTTGCTTGACTCCCCAATTTTTGGGCTATAATTGTTAATTTAGCTTCCCGTCGGTGCCGATAATTTTCAGTATCCACAATAATAGGAATTCGGTCTTCTGGTTTTTGGTTAACCATTTTACTAACTAAATATTGAAGGGCATCTAAGGTCTGACCTTTTTTCCCAATAAGGAGTCCACTCCCGTCTCCCTTGATAGTTAAAAAAACTTTCTTATCAATTAATTCGGCCTGTACCGAACTTGGTATTTTTGCTAGTCGAAGGATTTCTGTTAAAAAACTTTGAGCTTTTTCCTTTTTTTCTTCCACAAGATCTCGCATTAGAATAGCCTTAATTTTAGCTTTCTTTGAACCAATCAGTCCAAATAAGCCTTGAGAACCATCTGTAGTAACTTCAATACCGAGCTTTTCCTTGGGGGCATTAAAAAATTGAACCGCTTTTTTTATAGCTTCATCAACGGTTTTACCTTCAAATTCGACTGCTTCCATCTTAACCTCCTAAGAGACGCGCTTATCAATATAAAGTTGTTGAAAGATTTGGAGAATATTATTTACCAGCCAATAAATAACCAGGCCCGAAGGAAATTTAAGAAACAAAAAGGTAAAAACAATGGGCATGGCGAGCATCATCTTGGCTTGAGTTGGGTCACCAGTGATCGGTGTCATCTTTTGGGTGATGAACATCGAAGCCCCCATCAACACCGGGGTGATATAATACGGATCATACGCTGAAAGGTCTTTAATCCAAAAAATAAAGGGAGCATGTCTTAATTCAATAGACCCTAAAAGCACCCAGTAAAAAGCAATAAAAATAGGAAATTGCACTAACATCGGGAGACACCCGCCTAAAGGATTCACCTTATAGGTTCGATAAAGATTGAGTAATTCTCGGTTAAGTTGTTCCTTGTCATTTCCGTATTTTTTCTTTAAGGCTGTCATCTGGGGCTGAAGGTCTTTTAGAGCCTTCATTGATTTGTAGCTTTTGTGGGTAAGGGGAAAAAAAATAACTTTTAAGATTATCGTAAGCAAAATGATGGCCCAACCATAATTATGAGTAAGCTTATTAAAATATTTTAATATATAGAGGAGGGGCTTGGCAATAACGTCAAACATCCCGAAATCAATAGCTTTTTCAAGGTCTCTCCCCAAAGACTTAAGCATATCAATGTCTTTCGGACCACAATAAAACCCATAAGAAAAAAACTCTCTTCCCCCATGCGGAGAAGGTTTTAGTTTTTCAAAACAATTAATAAGAACCGATTCTTTATCGGTTTTAACGATCTGCACAGAAAGTAAGCCCTGGTTGCTAGGCAAAAAAGCAGCTAAAAAATATTTGTCTTCGAATCCCACCCAACGAACCCCGGGAGGAAAGGATTTGCCGCCTTCAGTGAGTTTTTTTATTTTTATTTCATTAACCTTTCCACCCACATAAGCCGCGGGGCCGATAAAGCCAAGACTTGAATTGTAATCTTTCTTAGGATCAAGCTGTTCCACCCAGGTCATTACTGCTCCCTGGGGCAAAGGAAGAGATGGTGGGGGAGTAACGTCAACAATAATTTCTACTAAATAATTTTTCGGGGAAAAAATAAAAGTCTTTTTAACGAGCACCCCTTCTGAAGTTTTTCCCAAAAATATTATCTCACCTTTATCTTGATCCCCTGTCAGGTTTAAAGTTTCTCGGTCAGGCTCAAACGGAATATCAAGAGACTCAGTCCCTTTTTCCCAGACAAGCGATAGACCCAAAAGGTATTCGCCGCTTTCTTTACCAATAACCATTTCGATGGGCTTACCTTTTTCTCCCAATTGATCAAAATATTTTTTCAAAGACCAACGTTTTAACGTAGCGCTCTGAGAAGAAAACACCGCCGAATACAAAGGTGTTTCTACCTTGATTTCTTTTTCCGGCATAGACACACCAGGGAAAGCCGAAGGATAGGAATCCAGTTTTTTTTCTACTGAAACTTCTCCACCTTTTTTTTCAGGCATTGGTGTTTCAACTGTTTCTCCTGCTTTTTGGGGAGTTCGCTGCTTTTTAGGCGGCGCAAAATAAGCATCAAACAAATAAAGCACCAGCAGTGAGAGGACAACCGCCAAAAGAACCCTTTTATCCATTAATTCTCCTTAACCCAATATTAAATTTTGTTATTTAACCGGTGGTACGGGATCCCATCCTCCAGGATGTAAAGGGTGGCATCTCAAGACCCGGCAAAACCCTAACTTTATTCCCCAAAAAACTCCATGGGTATGAATCGCCTGAATAGTATAGCGCGAGCAGCTAGGGGTAAACCGGCAAGAGGGGGGGAAGAAAGGCGAAATAAATAGTTGGTAAGCACGAATAAGACAAATAAATATATTCTTCATAAAATGAACAGGCTAAATCCGGCTTGCGTAGGTCAGATGCGCTTAATAAAATCAATCATTTCTTTACAAAGAGCAGAATATTTTAGATAAGCTGAACCTGGCTTAGCAATGAATAAAATGTCACTCGCGTCCGGTAATTGCTCTTTATGTAATCTAAAAAATTCTCTCAACAAACGTTTCACACGATTTCTTTTTACTGCTCCCCCCACTTTTTTGCTAACCGTGATTCCTAATCTCCGTATTAATTCGTTGTTGCCGGGAAAAATAATGATCAAAAAATTTTGCGTGTTATATCGGATACCTTGTTTAGTTATCTCGAGAAATTCCGATCTCCTCGTTATCCGTTCGTTTTTTTTTAACCTAAAAGATCCCATCAAATGAGGGCGTTCTTTAATCAAAATATGCTGGCACCCATCAATCGTTTAATTTAAGATGCTAAGGTTATAAAAAAAATATCAAAAAAAAACCAATGGTCAAACGGTTAACCTTTTTCTTCCTTTCGCTCTTCGATTTTTTAAAACCAATCGACCAGCTCTGGTTCGCATCCTGACTCTAAATCCATGGGTCCGTTTACGGCGATAATTATTCGGCTGAAATGTTCTTTTCATTCTTCTTCTCCAAAATTCAGAAATTTTACCCTATTTATTTTTTTTGTCAAGTCTTACTCCTTTTTTATCCTTACAACCCAGGCTCCTTTTTCAAAAATTTTTGGTCCTTGTTTTCCCCCGATTACGAGGTCTCCTTCTCGGGAAAAAATTATTTCATTATCATCAAGAGATTTAATATTAACATCAACCGGGGTGTTGGAAGAACCAAAAGGAAACTGGGCATAAGAATATTTCGGGGGAGCAAGAAAAGCTATTTTAAACAGACAAATAGCGATTACCGTAATGACTATTTTTAGATATACATCCATTGTGACCATGTTAAAACTCCTTTAAAAATTGTCTATTCTTGTAAGGGTACGGCTTCATCAACGAGCATCACCGGGATGTCGTCTTTAATCAAATAGACAAGGTTGCAGTGACGGCAAATAAGTTGTTGTTTTTCTTCCTGGTATTCAAGTTCTCCGGTGCAACCTGGCTCGCGCACACATTTGGGGCACGCTAAAATATTCAGCAACTCTTTACTTAATGCCATAGCCTCCCTCCTCTTTTTGTTTTATTGTTAGAAGCAAGCATTTTTTCTGTAGCCTCCCAAACTTCTTTTACCGTTATTTCCTTCATGCACTCATTGGAAGGACACTTCCGCTTAAAACACGGTTGACATTCGGTTGGTTTCATAATAACCCGGTGACCTTCTCCATAGGGGCCGGTCAGTTTTGGGTCAGTAGGACCAAATAAAGCGACTACCGGAGTTCCCATGGCAGAAGCTAAGTGCATGGGTCCTGAATCTGGGATAATGACAACATCAGCCTGCTTCTGTAAAAATGCCAGCTCATTTAACCCCCACATGCCGGAAACGTTAACCGCAGCAAATCTCATCTTGCCGGTAACCCGTTCGATCAAAGAAAAATCGTTTGCGCTTCCGGTAAAAACAACCTGTGCCCCCGTCTTTTCCTGCAGCCAATCCCCTAAAACCGCCCACTTTTCCTCAACCCACATTTTTGTTTTCCACCGAGTGCCAGGGTGAAGAAGTATTAGAGGTTTATCAAGGGTTATCTTGTTCTTTTGCAAAAACTTTAATACTCGATCTCGATGATTTTGTCGAATAGGAATAAAAAATTCCGGGTTCACACCAGAGCATCCCAAGGATGCAATCAAAAAAAGATATCTCTCAACCGCATGGAGAGGGGTTATGGGGAAAGGGATTTTTTCGTTTAAAAAAATATGGGCTTTTTCTCGAACAGGCGCAAAACCCAGTTTTCGTTTTCCCCGGGAAATCCCTACAAATATCCCGCTCTTTAATAACCCTTGAAAATCGATAACCAAATTATAAAAACACGATCGTAAATCTATACAAAAGGCATGGCATTCCTGAACGATCTGTGGAAATTTGCCAAGGTTGCTTAATGCTCTTATCCATCTATTCTTTCGTGAAATAATAATCTGGTCAACCAGGGGGTGGTCCTTAAGAAGTTCAGCGGCTTCCTCTTCAACCAACCAGGAAATTTTAGCATCAGAAAATTTTTTCCTCAATGGGATAAGTACCGGCAGCGTCTGAATCACGTCACCTAAAGAACTAAGTTTAATAATAAGGATTTTCATCCCTTCACTTTTCGACAAACACCAGACTCCAAAGGATAAAATTGTTTTGCATAGGTTTTTGTTTTTTTATCTAAGGAATGTATCACTTTGAAAAAGAAAACCCCCTCTTTGTGTCAGAGGGGGAAGTGCTCCCTATTCTTATTAATATAACAAAAGAAGAAAGTTAAGCCTTTTTAGGAATGGTTACTAAAAGAAGTAGGCGATCCCAAGTCCACCTCGCACCATATTTAACCCGGAATTATCCTCATAAAAACCGGCATTCGAAAGATGCTGGACTCGAAAATCAGCCTGAAGCGCTACGTCTGAACTGACAAATAAGTTAAACCCTACCCCGCCCTGGGAAAGAAAATTAAAATCATTAGGAAAACCTTCCATTGATAGGTTCGTGTGATACACACCAATGCCGGCCTCTAAAAAGGGTTTGAAACAATCACTCCAGAAAAAATTGTAGCGCACGAGGGCGGAGAGCCCCAGGCCATACCGATCCTGATCTAAAACGTAATCGTACGTTGCTTCACCCAAAATCTCGAAATTTCCTTTTAAAATTGATGATCCAATTGGATTAGTAAGAATTATCCCATAGCGAATATCAAGGGGGATCATATCAATGTCACTGTTGCTGCTAAAAGAGTCGGCATACCCTGAACCGATCCCTATTTCCTTGGTTCCCTTTTTTAGAAGGTATGCATCATCTTCTGCCCAGGAAAGATTCGGGATACAAACCAAACAAACAACAAATAAAATACCAACCCATCTCTCTGTCCTTCCTTTCATGGTTTTCCTCCTTTTTTCTTTCAAGTCTATCCTGCGTTACAAAGCAATTAAATGATTGGTCTAAACTTTTTGTTTATATTTTTAATATATTAAAATTAATAAGGCAAGTATTTTTTTAAGAAATCCTGAAATTTTTCATCATGTTCAATTTTAAGTTCTATTTTCAAAACTAAAATATCACATTCCGGTAAGCAAAGCGATTTAAGCTTCACTGCGTCCTTTTCGGTGGTAACAACAACAGAGTTCTTATCTATCTTTGTTAATTCCTTTGGATGATAGAAATGATGGTCAGGGAAAAACAGGGTTTCTTTTACCTCGGCTCCCATGTGAGAAAGAAAAGAGACAAAATATTCGGGCCGAGCCACCCCTGCTAAGGCCTTCACTGCTTTCCCGTGGAGGAAGTCCAAAGATAGTTTTTCTTGGGATGTAAGGTGTTCAAGTCCCACAGGAATATAATCAGCAAAAAAAATAGGGGCATTAAGGTTAAACGTATGGATTATTTCCTTTATTTTTTCGTAATTCTTGTCCGCATGAGTAACCAAAACAAGATGCGCTCTTCGAATACTTTCCGGAGGTTCACGTAAATTTCCACGGGGGAGGAGATACCCGTTTCCTAAAGGATTATGGCCATCGAGAAGGAGGATATCTAAATCCCTTTTTAGTTTGATATGCTGAAAACCATCATCCAAGAGAGCAACATCAATTGAAAAATTCTTTTGCGCGTATTCTCCTGCCAATCCCCGGTTTTTTCCGGTTAAGACTACTATCCTTGGCAATTTCTCGGCGATTAAAAAGGGCTCATCTCCCGCTTCTTCAGGACCCATTCTCATCTTTTTACCATCAGAAACAACATTGACGGCGCCTGAAACGGCCCCTCTGTATCCCCGGCTTAAGACCCCCACCCGTTTCCCCATACTTTGTAAGAGGCGTGCTACATAAATTGTCGTGGGAGTTTTTCCTGTTCCGCCAACCGTGAGGTTTCCGATACTAATGACGGGGATAGAAAGCTTCCGGGCGTGTAGAAATCCCGTGTGATAAGCTCGATTTCGAAGGATAACTGCCTGTTTGTATAAGGAGGAAATTAAAGTCAAGGGTGAAAGCAAAATTCGCTTGCCCTTTTTCTTTTCAGGAGAAAAAGAATATTTTACAAAAGCATTCTGAAATTTGTCTACTGCTCCCAAAAAGCACCTTGAGGAACTATTGAATTAATTTTGGAAAAGACGTAAAAACCCGCAAATAAGAATGAACAATACCCTCAATTCCCCTTCCGTAAAGGAGGAAAAAAAGTTTTTCTCCCCTTTGACAGGTTAGGTTCCACTATTCGCCCTTTTGACCCTTTGACTTTTTGACCCTGACTCGTAAGTAATATCATACTATTAGCCGCAAAATGAATTAATTTTTTGGGGAAAAAAGAATTAATTTACCATTTATCAAAATTCGGTTATAATTTTCGGAAAAATTCTTAACTTTTGTTTGCGGGAGAAGAATATGAAAAAACTTGGAATCCACGTGTTAATTCTCTTCATTATTTTCGGATGCGCATCCACGGTTGAACAACTCCGAACCAAAAACCGGGAAAATTTGCTCCGCCTCTCCCTTGGAATGACCAAATTCGACGTCCTCCAAATCATGGGAACAGAAACCATAGAGTCGGTTAACAATCCTTACCGAGTAGAAACCCCAAAAGGTAAAGATGGTGAATTATACGAAGTATTATTTTATAATACTGACAAAAAAAAGAAGGGCGATTTAATTACTGACAGCGAACTGACCCCGCTTGTTTTTAAAGAAAATGCATTGGTTGGCTGGGGATGGGCATTTTTAAGTGAACTCGTTCCCAATTACCAATACCAAATCGAAGTCCAATAATACGACTCTATCCTGACCTTCTCCCTGGGGGTAGGTTTGACCATTCAACCCTTTGACTTTTGGCCCTGCGACTTTTTTCTTATAAAAAACAGGAGAGGAGAACCATGAAAAAAATCACCGGGTTAAAAATAACCAACTTCATCCTCTTTATCCTCATCATCTGCCAGGCTACCACCGGCTTAGCTCATCCATTGATTGAACACGAATTATTTGAAACAATCCACCCTCCGGTAGGCGTCCTCTTAATCATCGCAGCTATCATTCATGTAGTATTGAATTGGGGATGGGTAAAATCCAACTTTTCAGCTCGCTAAACGCTCATCGGCTTCACATAATCAAATGAACTACCCTGCCCAAGCTGACGGGGTATTAAAAAAAACAAAAGAGATTTGTGGAGCCTGAGTATGAGGAGGTGCGGATGAATAACGATGCTGATACCAAGTTGCATTCAAAAGCAGATCGAGGCGACGACGAGGAATCGACGCAGGCGTACGTTTTAGTACGTCGAGGAGTATGACGAGGAGACAACAAAGATATGCAAATGAAGGCGACTTGGTATGAAAAGTATCCTGCCTATCGATGGGTTGTCTTAGGGTCTGCGTGGCTCGTGCTCGCCTGCCTGATCTGGGCTTGGTTTTTGATTCCGTCATTAGCTCATTATCTTTTGCTTGATCTGAACTTAAATCAAACCCAATTTACATTGCTCTTAACAGCACCCTTCCTCATGGGTATTTTCACTCCTATCATCGGAGGAGCACTGGGGGACCGCTTTGGAATTCGTGTGGTCATTGCGCTTTGTGCATTGTGCGCAGGAATCGCCGGTATTGCCAGAATATCCGCCACGAGCTTCACGCTGATGTTTACACTCATGTCTCTTTACGGGGTATGTTACGGGGTAATGATGCCGAACTTGCCCAAGTTAGTTGGCATCTGGTATCCTTCTCACCAGGCGGGGATTGCTAACGGTATCATTCTTTCGGGTTTAAATATCGGAGCCGCTTTAGGATTATTCACCGGCCCGCTTTTTCCCGGCTGGAAAACAGCGTTCGTAGCAGTCAGTGTGGCCCTGCTCGTGGCGGCAACCTTGTGGGTCATTCTTGGCAGAAATGCTCCAAAGGGGATTATTATCCTTATGCCGTCAATTATCACCGGCATAAAAAGAGGAATAGTAAGCAAAAATGTCTGGCTAATCGCTTGCGGGCAATGTCTTTTTCTGGGTGCTTTTGTTGGACTTTCTGGAAACTTCCCCACCGCCCTCGAAAAAATACACCATGTGAATCCCCAAACCGCAGGCGCCATTGCATCACTGCTCACGTGGGGCGTGACCCTTGGAAATTTCTTGGTTCCCATGATATCTGATAAGGTAGGATTGCGCAAAATCTTTGTCTCCAGTGGCGCGCTTGTCTCAGCAACGTGCTTTTTTCTCGCCTGGTATTCAGCACCCGGAACTGCTACCGGGGTGTTTATTTTTGCTGGCGGTCTGTTTTTTGGAGGTATTCAGCCAGTGCTTTTTGCCATTCTTGTTGAGCTGCCGGAGATCGGTCCCGAATGTTTGGGAGGAACGTCAGGTGTGGTGTCAACACTTTTGAACGCTGGTGGTTTTCTTATCCCGCTTCTGGTAATCTCTCCTCTGCTTGCACCGGGAACCGTTGGAGCTTATACAACCGGATTCTTTATAACCTCACTGATTATCGCCATTATTGCCCTACTCACGGCACTTCTGATCGAAACGGGATCCAGGGGGAAACATTTAATCGGATAAACAAGAAAAAATGGCATGTACGCAAGGCAATTGCGTTATATCGCGAAATGTATTAGACGAAAGTGCATAGATTAAAAAAGGGAAAAGCGTGAAATGATGGCTTCGGCAACCTTGATGCCGTCTACGGCCGAGGACATGATACCGCCGGCATATCCCCCTCCTTCTCCAGCCGGATACAGACCGCTGATGCTCGCCTGAAAATCCTTTCCCCGCACCAGCCGAACCGGACAGGAACTGCGGGTTTCCACGCCGGTCAACACCGCATCAGGCAAATCAAAACTTTTTAACCGACGGGCAAAAGCCGGGATAGCGTGTTTGATGGTGTCGCACACATAAGCCGGTAGACAGTTTCTCAAGTCTGCTGGCACGACTGCCGGGCGGTAGGTCGCCTTCACCTGACCCAGTTGGGAGGATGGACGCCCAGTGAGAAAGTCGTCCAAAAGCTGTACTGGCGCAGCGTAGGTTGCACCACCCACACGGAATGCTAACGTTTCCCATTCTCTTTGAAACCTGAATCCGGAAAGCGGATGATCATCAGGAAAGTCTTCTGGTCCCACGTTGACCATCAGAGCGGCATTGGCGTTTGGTCCGCTTCGCGCCTGGAGGCGCATGCCATTGGTGACAATGCCACCAAGCTCAGAAGCCGCGGCAATCACCTTGCCACCCGGGCACATGCAGAAGGTATACGCCGAACGGCCGTCGGGGGCGTGATAAGCGAGTTTGTAGTCTGCCTGACCGAGCCGCGGGTGTCCGGCAAATGCTCCGTACTGGGCCTGGTCAATAAGAAGCTGGGGGTGCTCGATTCGCATTCCCACGGAAAACGGCTTGGGGATCATAGTTAAACCGTGTTTGAGCAGCATACCGAAGGTATCGCGGCTGCTGTGGCCGATAGCAAAAACAGCGGCCTCACAGTCCAAAACAAAACTATCGTTTATTTTAAGTCCGCGCAACCGGCCATCGCGCAGCCGTAAGCCGGTCACCCGGTTTAAAAAACGCACCTCTCCGCCCAGGCGAATAATCGATTCCCGGATTGTTCGCACCACCCGGCGCAACTGGTCGGTGCCGATATGAGGCTTATTTGACACCAAAATTGCCGGCGGCGCGCCAGCCATAGCCAGTTCCTCCAAAACCTTGCGACACCGCAGGTCATTGATCAGCGTAGACAGCTTGCCATCAGAGAAGGTGCCGGCCCCACCCTCACCGAATTGAGCATTGGACTCGGGATTGAGGACACCTTCATGCCAGAAGCGCTCAACATCGCGGCATCGCTCTTCAACTGCCTTGCCCCGTTCCAGAATCACGGGCTGATAGCCAGCCTGGGATAAAATCAGCCCGGCAAACAATCCGGCTGGTCCGCTGCCCACCACCACCGGATGATGTTCCAACATTTCCGAACCTGGTTTTGCCGGCTGATAAGACTCGTCAGGCGTTGGTATCACGCGATTGGCAAGGCTTTTGCTGACAACCTGTTCCTCGTGACACAGGCAAACGTCTACCGTATATATCAATCTGATAGTTGTCTTTTTGCGGGCATCGATCGCCTGGCGCCGTATCTCCCAGGACAGCAGCTCGCGGGCAGGCACCTGCAGAGCGTCACTGATGGCGCGGAGCAAATCGTCCTGACTGTGGTCCAGGGGAAGTTTGATTTCGAAGACACGCAGCATGTCACGTCTGCGCGCTGTGCAGCCCGGCCACATAGCCCGAGGACCAGGCCCACTGCAGGTTGAAGCCGCCGCTGTCGCCGGTAACATCAAGCACTTCGCCGGCAGCGAACAATCCTTTTACCAGGTGTGATTCTAAGGTCTGGGCAGAGAAATCCCTGGTGCAGATACCTCCCGCCATGACCTGAGCTTCTTTCCAGGAGAGGGAGCCGGTTATCTCAAAAGTCCAGTTCTTTAATACCGTGGCGATGCGGACGCGCTCTTCCTGCGAAACCTGGCTGCCGGGCTTGCGCGCTTCAGCGATCCGGGCCTCATGCAGAATGACGGGAATAAGCCGCTTATGGATCAGGCCGATGAGGACGCCATCGAGCGCCGCCTCGGGCCAGAAGGAAAACCGCTGATCGAGGTTGCTCATGAGCTGCTCCGCGCTCCAAAAGGGAAAAAGATCGAGCGTGAGCGATACGGGTTGGTGCTCAAACCGCGCTTGAAGAGCACTCCGGCTAAGCTGGAGGATTGGCGGCCCGGATAGACCGTACTCGGTAAAAAGGATCTCACCTTCTTCCCTGCCTGCCGGCTTGCCTGCACAATCAAGGAGCGCTCTGGCAATGATTTTGACGCCATTGAGTTTCGATCCAAAATGCGGGTTTACTTTAAGGGGAACCAGAGCCGGGAAAAAAGGCGCAACCGTGTGCCCCATTTTTTTTAGCACCTCAATTCCGCTCTCGTTGCCACCCAGGTGCGGCGCTGCTTTGCCGCCCGTGGTCACCACAACCCGGTCTGCTTGTTCCTCGCCCTCCGGCCAGCGCAGGATAAAGGAGTAACCCTGCCGGGAGATGCTCTCAATGTTAGTCTGCACCCGTATGGCAACCCCCAGGCGCTCGGTTTCAAAACGCAACATATCAAGCACGGTGGAGGACTGACCGGTTAAGGGAAAAACACGGCCCTCGTCTTCCACACGAGTGCACACCCCCAAGGTATTGAAAAATTCCAACGTCTTTGTTGCCGGGAATTGGTTCAAGACCATTCTGACAAAATACAGATCTGCGCCGTGAAAGTTCGCGATTGAACAATTAACATTGGTCACATTGCAGCGGCCATTGCCCGTGGCCAGGATTTTTTTTCCCACCCGGTCCTGCCGCTCGAACACCGTAACGCGGGCTCCCTGCCGCGCGGCAGCGACAGCCGCCATCATTCCCGCTGCCCCACCTCCGACGATGGCGATATGTAATTTTTCTAAATTTCTTTTCGCGCGCATATCCGGCACCGCATCTCTAAGACTCTTGCACTATCAACCCACCTTCAAGTTTTTCCTCATACGCTCTGAGGAGAGTGTGTGACTTTAGGGTTTTTGAGGTATCATATCCTTTTTCTGCTTCCATTCCCCCGCTTGTGTCTTGAAATAATCCGAATCAGAAGCTTTTTGAAAATACCGCTTCGCGTTCGCCATGCCTACTTCTTCGACCGATGTTTGGCTTTCTTTGGCAATGAGCGCGTAAAGCAGGTTGCGATCATTATTTTCCGCCGTAATGAGTTTGCTGATCTTTTCATCCTGTGCGAATTCTTTGTTGACTGCTTCAGCAAAGCCAAGCGGGGTTTCACCGATTTTTCCGCTATGCTTGAGTTCGCTTATTTGAGCAAAACGATTTTTCATGCGAAGTTTTATCTCATCTTTGGTGTCTTGCGCTAAGATGATCGTAACCACCGAAAACAGCGTCACAGCACAGTATAACACGATAGTTTTGATGTTAAGCTTTTTCATTTTAATTCTCCTTGTTTTCTTGCTTTGAGGTTTTATCTTGAGGAATAGATTCTGTGGTGCCGGAACCACTCTGTCCCTGGTCTTCAAAATCAAAAAAATCATTCAACTGTTTTTCCACTTTAATATTGACATTCATCGTAATGTAGATGGGTTCCACCTGATGCTTGACCGTGACGGTCCCGCACCCGGCCAGAGTAAGGACTATTCCGACCGCGATGATCGGGATTATAAACTTCATACTCGCCCTCCTTTTTAAGTACAAGTTAAAATTGATGAAGCCGAAACATTGATACTTTTTAAAAACCAAACAAACATTTATTTTTTCCCCATGAATTGAGGAATTACCAACCGGTTCAATAGTTCATCCAGACTGCTGATCGTGATATCCAGCCCCCCGATAGGAACTATATTCTCTTTTTGCCCTCGGGGGCCATATCCTTGTGCCTGCACACGCGTTTGCAGAACATTGTTCTCATCATTTTTGAAGACTACTTTTAGCTGAGAATATTCCATGTCCTGCAAAGCACGCGACATCATCAGGCTGACAATTTCCTGCGCGTTTTTTGTTTTTGGATCAATATCTTTTGCGATGCCCAATATTTTCATGGCGGTTTCTTTTGAGAATTGCAGCCCGCCTTTGGGCGGTCGCGCTTCAAGATAGCCATCGCCAAAGGCAAGGCGCGGATGTTTTTCCCAATGAATCGTTATCGGAACATGACCGTAAATCCTGCCGTCACCCTTCACGCCGTGGTAGTCCATAAAATCAAGGATATCTTGGAGATTCAAAGCCTCAACATTCAGATCACATGAAAGGTGTGACTGGGAAAAGTCCAGCGGGATATTGTTGCTGAATAGTGTTCCGCCAGCCCAGTTCACCTCAAGGGATTTGATATATAATATATCATTTTTTGCAAAATTGAAAATAGTTTGTCCCCTTTCAGCGTTAAAGGTACCCGTATGGGCATTCTTAAAGGTAAAACCTTGTTCTCCGCTCGTGATCAGGGGGGCAACACTATCAAGCATGAGCACTCCATTAATACCTTGAATTCCCGTATCGCTTCCTGATTTTTTCCATTCTCCATCTTTTATCTCAACACTGTAGCGCTGAATGATCTGACCCTTTTTTATTTTTAATCGCGCTTCCGCAGAGAATGTCCCTGCCAGATCATCATCTTTTATGGGTGGAATGAGACCCGCAAGCCATTTTTTATCCCGGGTGGTAAATTCCGGGACAGCGGCGTTAATAGTTCCGGTCAAACCCTGACGATCAAAAAAAAGGTTGCCGGCGGCATTCACTGTCGCCCAGGGCCCGAGAGCGCTCTTGATCGTCATGTCAAGTTTGTTTTTATCAACGTGAAATGAACTGATGATTTTTGAAAGGGAGACAGCGGCAAGGTCAACAGCTTCAATGGTCAATGACCCCTTTGTTTCATTTTTTGCCGCATCCATGGCTGCGGTTACCATAAGATTCTTTATAACCAGGTTTAAAGATTTATTGGTTACCGAGGTCTCAATAGAAAGGTGGTTTCCTGTTACAGATATTTTGCCGGTTAGTTGACCATTCTGATATGCCAGGTCTCCATTGGCGTTGAGCTGTCCTTTGCCTGATATTTGTTTTAAAAATGGATACACTTTACTGATGAGTTCCAATAAGTCCAGATCGAGCGCCGTTATCGTAAAGGCGCCTTTGAATGATTTTTTATTCAGGTCCACGAATGCGCCGGTTTTTATTGTTGCGTTTTTCACCCGCGCTTGTAGCTCACAAATGCCGGTATTGTTTTCCGTGGCCCTGAAAGCCGCTTCTAAAGGAACCATCATAGATTGGCCTTCAACATTCAGAACCAGAGAGGATTCTTTTAGAAAAAGGTTAGCAAAGGGTAGAATTAACGTTTCATTGCTTTTTCTCCCGCCGGTAATGCCGGAGAAGAGGCCTAAATCCATGACCCGATTCTTCATGCCGAGGTCTGCTTTTGCGCCGTAAAGGTATATTGCATTTACTTTGCCTTTTATTAGGGACCGTAAAGAATAGCTCACACTGATTTTTTTGATGTGAAACTTTTTTTCCAGGCCGATATTCAGATTCTCGAGCTCCGCGCTCCAGTAGGTAACGGATTTCACCTTTACCTGTGCATCGGAAAATCCGTTTTTATTGAGTGACCGTATTATTTTTTTTTGAACAAGACCAGGCAACAAGGTGAATTGCAGTATAAAGACCACAGCTATAATGAATAAAATTATTGTAGCCGTTATAATGATAAGTTTTCGTGCAAGTTTCATAAAAAATAATAGCCGAAAAATATACTTAAAAACGCCGGAGCTTCGTGTAATCGAAAGAGTTCATGGATATCTCTCAAGCCCCCCTCTTTCCGAAAGAGGGGGCAGGGAGAGTTCTATTTTACCTCGCCCTCAGTAAGCCGATCCCTAAAGTTACAACGCTTACTGTTAAGGTCAGTGATCCGGCATAGATCAAATTAACAGCACGATTCGGTCCGGTGCTTGTAGGTGAAAGTACCGAGAAAAAGAAACCAGCGGAAAGCAGCATCGCCGCAACCGGGACACCAACTCTGACCATCCACTGAAAAAACTTCGGAAGGCTGGATGCGTCCACAAGAATTTGACACACGAGCGACAAGATAATAATGACCCCGGCATGAGCATGGCCGGCCCGGAAAAGGTTCTGTCTCAGCGCGTTTACCATGTAGCCGGACCTCTTATCAAACAATAAGGTTAACAGAAAATAACCGCCGTACTGAATTATTGGCACTAAAAACAGGGTTAGTCCTGCCATGAGTTTCGTTGCGCTACTCATAACTAAACCTCCTTAGATTTTTACCGAGTTAATCATATTCTTCATTTTATATAAACCACAAACACTTTTTATGACGTACCTTCTCTCTCCTGGCAATATGTCTGCCAGAGTATGAAGCTATTTCATCTTGGAAGGCAATTTGATCGTCCTGCCGGCAACCATAAACGAGCCTTTGCATAGATGATGAATAGTGCGAGGGTGTTTCACTGAGGGGGCAATCCAGGCGTTGAGTACCTCAAGGATAAAAAAATTGTATTTGGTCGCCATACTCATGTCCACAACCTTGCACTCGAGATTGGCGTAGCACTCGGCGATGAGGGGCGCCTGATTAATTTAAACTGACAGAAATCCATCCGGAGCCAGACTGGTCGCAAGCATCACCATATTAATATCACGATGCTCCGTCCACATGTTGGTTTTTCGGTTTCTGGGTTCAAGCCAAAACGTTTCAATTGTTTCCGCCAACGGTAGATATCGCATCAGGGCTTCAATCCGCGAATGCTGTATATGCTGCTGGTTGAAAATGACCGGGTTTTCTTCAATTAATCCCTGTAACTTTTTAACTGCCCGCAACCCAATTGATAATCCCAGTTCCCGGAATGCAAGACGGTAATCAGCAGGAAGCTTTAAGGGGTTGGTTCTGGCATAGGCTTCCTGACCCAGCAGAGAATCCTCCAGCAAAATCTCCAGCAGATCCGTTTTTTCAAAATTTTTATTAACAATCAATTGTGCCACTCGGAAGGCATCAGATAAAAGACCACCGATACCGAGCGGGTCATCGGTGCCCCAGCACTTTCCTTCACAGATACCGGCTATGTCGGCAATCTCTACGTTAAGATCCGGCCGCGTTGCTCTCTCCGGATCTTTAGCGGCAGTTGCCTGAAGCTGATTGTAGGTGATAAATCCGTCGAGTGGATCGTGAGCTCCCATGGATAGTACCAGGGGGTAGGAGAGGTCTATGCTCATCTTCCAGTACATTCGTTTCTGACAGCCAAAGGACGGCACATAGGTAAACCTGACGTGGGCCGTTTTCGCAAGCTCCATAGCCCACCGGTTGTAGGTTAAATCTCCGGTTACCCGGCTTGCGCAATTGAGCGCGTGCATCCATTTGGTCAGGTAATGGTAGTACTGTCCGTCCTGGTCCCATTCCAAACCTTCGTTAAAGGGATCAGAAGGCCTCCGTTCTTTCATTTTTTTACCGATCCTCAACCCCCCTTTTGCAGGATGCTTTTTGCCCTCATCCTCATCGAGACCGCTGATCCAGCCAGTTCGTGGATCGTCATCTCGGTGGCGGCCAAGGATGTTATGAACTTGATCCACCAGGTTCAATGCGAGCTGCTTGTATGTCTCATCACCGGTTTGATGATAAAGCTCCAGGAAATTGCAAACCGCGAAAGCATCGGTCCAGAGATAGCGCCGGGGAACCTTTCCAGCCGGTGATAGTCCGGTTAGCCTGGCGAAATCGGTCATGATTCCCACGATTATAGACCGGAAAAGGTTTGGTTTCATCTTTTCTCCGAAACCAGCTGACTTAGCTCCGTATGTGTGATTGATACCTTGAATCTTTTTTGTTAGATTCGCATATAGAGGTCTTCCAATTTCTGCAGTACTCGGGATATATCTGTTCGAGCCTCTTCCTGACTATTGTTCTGAGCAGTCGTAGCTGATCTGTCGCAGGCGGTTCTGTCTCCGGTACTTTGGTGGGAACTTCTATCGGGAAACCTGTGTTCATAATTACTTTATGTGGCGAAACACCCGGATAAACCGATTCGAGGATAACCTTTTTCCGTTTTCGTTCCACACTCATCGTAGCCAGGTTGGTGATTATTTTGTTTGGGCCACCAGGCCTTTGCCAATTATCGAGATGGGCGCCAAATCCGGAGCAGGTAATGAAATCGACTTTTGGAACAAAATACTTTTTTGTGTGGCTGCTTTTAAAAACAATCACTTTATTCACCATGTGGTAAAGCATAGCGCTCCCCGCGCCCCCGGGGAAACGTATACGTGGCTTTCGATAATCCCCGATAACGGTCAGATTGAGATTGCACTCTGCATCCATCTGTACAAATGAAAGAAAAAATAAATCTATTAAACCTCTTTGCGCCATATCGAAAAGTTGAGAAGACCCTCTGTCCAACGGCGATTCCGAATCCCCGAGGATGATCAGTTCTGCATTGGGAGCTGTGGTGAGAGAAGCAAGGATGCAGCCAGCCGCCGGTACGGGAGAGAGCGTGCCGACAGCGGTAAATGCGCCATCCTTCACCTCTCGGGCGATCGCTGTCATAAGGAGTTCATCAACCGTGTAAGGTACGCGAAAGTTACTGTTCAATTTTTATGTCTCCTTCCTGCCGCGGGTGAACTGCTCCACCCTTCTTCCTTCACAAGCTTTACATACTCATTGTGGTCAGAGAGGTCATGGACATATTTCTTTAAATAACTTTTAAAACTTTTTTTATTACCCGCCATTTTCACGTATTGTTTTAGGTGATCTCTGTCAAGGCTATAATAACCTGGGCAGCCGGCAGGGTGTGCGCCAAAAGGTACATGGACGATAGCATGAAAATTCATCCGGGACATGAAACGGGATTTCTTGTCCGGCACCAATTTTCCTTCCCCTACGATTTCTTCCACCGTTACGATAGCGACTTTTGCGGCTTGAACAGCTAAATCGACATCCGAGTGCTTATCAATCAGGACATTCCCTTTTGAATCTGCCTTGAACGCATGTATCACCGTGTAATCCGGCACTATGGCCTCAACCACCACTACCTCATGGCCTGAAAACGGGCATTTTATTACCTTAAATCTCGGCTGAATATTGAGGTAGTCTGAACCGAGGATACCCCGCACTGGTATGAACGGTATTCCCATGGCTCCGGCCCGGAGCCCGGATAAAATCGCGGGTCAGACCTGATCAAATACCTTTATTTTTCCGTCTTGTACGTATTCCCTGAAGTTGGGCGCTTGGCCGAACTCGTCCAGTACTATCTGAGGAGTCTCTATTGACTCCACGCAGCCGGAGCCTATTAACATGTCGACACCTATGCCGCCACCGGGAACGGTCACAAGCCTGAGTCGTTTTCTTCCCTGTCTCACCAATTTCCGCATAAAAGCCATTGGCTCCATCCGCATATTCCCTCCCAGGGCCATGAGAGAATCGTCACCTACCAGACAAGCGGCCTTTTCCAGTGAAAGGAACAATGGACCAGGTTGCTTTTTCTCTACCATGTGGCAACCTTTCTCCCGCGCGGGGTGTTGATAAATAAAACCTTTAGAACCATATTTATATTTTTCATCATCTATGTATCCCCTTTTTTACAGATTACGATGAATAATAATTCTCAAACCAATGAATCAATTTTATCAACCTCATATCAGGTACCTTCGCCTCAGGGTTTCGTGTACGGGGTATTATCTTTATGTAGGGACACGATGCATCGTGTCCCTACATAAAACCGTTTTATTTTTCATCAACATCATCGTCCCTCTCGAGAGGCGGCTGAGTCGGATCCTCCGGAGACCGTTCACTCTGTACCTCGGCTTTCCGCTGCCGCTTCTCCTCCTTCTTCTTTTTCTTGGCGAGATCTCTCTGACGCTTCGCGAATTTGTAATTTGGTTTACCCATTTGTGCTCCTATTCAGTTGGTTTTGCTGTTTATAATCATATATGAGAGAAAGTCCTCTCCATAACTCGTTCCCGGCGCGTCGCAACAACCACAAGCCAATCCCATGGACAGGCTAACGCACAATGCAAAAATCACCAGCGTGAGAAACGAGCGTCCGGTGAATTTATTGGTTCGCTTCATCTTATTTTATTCAATAGCCAACCTACCATGCCAAGGTCAACAACCATTTCAGCAAGCCGCCCCGGAAGGACAAGCTGCACGGGGTTCTGTTTTTGATTCGGCATCTCAATCAACTTCTTATCTGGAGTGTGGACTACAAAAAATAGCTTGCGGTATTTCTCGCTTTGAAACTTCTTGGCGTATTCAAGGAAGTCGCGTAGTAAAGCAGATGATTTAACCTGAACCTGGTACATTTCGCCGTTAATCGGTTCCTCAAGCTCAATATCAAGGTACTTCATGTTCTCACCGAGAACGGAAACCCTTCGCCAACCGGTCGCCCTAAATAGCAGGTCCACTAAGGTCTCAAAGTCCTTCCAATGAAGTCTACGCAGGCCTGTTTCAACGTGCCTGCATAGATCAACCCTTGAATGGGTTATTGCCACAAATTCGGAACTGTATTGACGGTTAATCAGCCCCGTTAATTCCTCGACCTCTTTGACCTTACATATTGTTCCTCTAAAACCCTGAAGTTTTGCGATTCGTCCCGGAATCTGATTTATCAGGAGCGGAGTTCCAAAAATATCCTTGCAATGCCAGTTCTCAACCTTCCGATACTTCGAGACTTTATCCTCAGATATGCGCTTCTCAGCTACCTTGCACCACCATAAATGACTGGCATGAAACGTGATCCAAATATCCTCTACAGTGGATTCACAAAGCATACGAAGAGCTCGACAATCGCGGGTTGCTGTTCCTTTGTCTGGTATTTCATCTTCAAGTTGTTTTTGAATGATGTTCCATCTGCCTTTATTTATATCGGACAGTGTTTGCTTGCTCCATCCGATTCGCAAGATACGCTTTTTGACACTCGATTCTTCCCAAATACCATTCCGCCCAAGCTTCACATAATATGCATTTTTGCAAGTAATAGTTTCCATTTTTCTCATCTTTCAAGCGAACGATGATTATATTGATCCGTATAAAACCCCAAAATGCCAGCTTTGCAGTATAACACCCCTATCAAAATTTCAGATTAAACCGATCAGACCATGCTTAAAACAAAAAAGACCTTTCACCTTTTCATCTGGCAATTCGGCCTTCTTACATGCCCTCTATATATTAAATATTGTTTCCTCAAAACCATGGTAAACCGCATCCCCTTTTTTGGGTTCAACATTTCTTTATGTTTTTACACTTTAAAAGAAGAAAAGTCAATCAAAAGGGTAATTTTGGGTTGTACTCTCAGAAATTTAAGGATTCGTTCCCGAAAACGTCCACAGGGAAGATTTTCCGGCGGGATTTATAGTAACATCAAAGGAAGTAGCGCCATACACCTCCAGCGGTTTGTTTTCTTACTTCCCCTTTATTTTCCAGGTAAAGCAAGTGGGCAAAGGCTTCACCAGCAGCAAACCATTTCTGTGCGGGAGGAAAATCAGCCCATTGACCGTCTAACTCCCAGGTCATTCTTTCTGCAATCTCGCGAACAGTAAGGTAACCCCGGTGCTCGAGAATCGAGAGTATTTCACGAGTCCTTATTTCATGATGCCTCTTGAGTTCGTGAATTCTTTTTCGATGGTTATGAAACGGAGGCCGGTGTCCAGGCAAAACCAGAGATACTTCTAACCCGTATATTTTGTCCAGACTTTCTAAGTATTTTTTTAAAGGATTATCTTCACCATCAAAAAAAAAGCCCAGGCCCGAGATATTCGGCGTTATATCACCCAGGAGATGATCCCCGGAAAACAGGAGCTTTCTCGTTGCATCGTAGAGGCAGAGGTGACCAGGAGAGTGGCCCGGTGTTTCAATGCAGGTGAGACAGTAGTCATCAATCTTTATATCATTCCCTTCCGAAAGCACGTAAAAAACAGTATCTGTTCTCGGACCGTAACGATTTTCAGGATACATTTCCTTCACGCGATCAAAGTCATCGTTATCGAATCCGCTGATGCGAAAGGCCGGGTACGCATGCGTCCAAAAATCCGCCCTTTTTACCAAAAAAGATTCCTTTTTGTTGAAATAGATTTTTGAGGTCCTGGTAGCCAGTTCTGATACTAACCCGATGTGGTCGGGGTGGAGATGCGTGATAAAGAAGTCGGTTTTGTTTAAATCTACAGTAAGTCTCTGCAAAGCCACATGGATGGCTTCAAGGCATTCTAATTGATTCATCCCGGTATCAACCAACAGAGACTGCTCCGAACCCTTTATCAAATAGCAATTTACCGACCTTAAGAGATTGCGGGGTAAGGGCAGTTCAATTTTATATAGGTTAGCGGCAATTTCCTCTATCATCATTCATTCCGAAGTAAGGGGTTGAAAAAACTTTTTATAATTAAATTATTATTGGAAAGCCTTCTAACGGGGTTTACTCCCCAAAAAAGAAAAAGTCAATCAGAAAACTATGCTTTTATTTTTACTCGCGCCTTTTCAAGAAATAAAAACCCCCCGCTTCGGCGGGGGGTTTAAGTTAATTTTCCAAATACGCTTAACCAGTCCAAAACAAACTTAAAAAAACATAAAGGTCACTCATGGATGACGGTTAACCCTGTCCTTCTTTTTACGGCATCACTGGTGTTGGATAGGAAATAAAAGCGCGGGAAATAAAGCCTATCACTATAAAAATCACAATCGCTGCGACGACTACGGTAACCGTGTATCCCAGGGACTTTTCCTGAGGAGATTTCATCAGCACCGGGAGTCCGAGATAAAGAAGATACAAGCCGTATAACCCCAGAATCATTAAAGGACTGAGGGCGGGGATGATCAACAAAACACCAAGTACCCAGCCGGGCGTGTAAGAGTAGGCGGAAACCTTAAACGCCTGATTGATGTTCTTTGCGCCTGAAAAGGTGGGTGCTAAAGCATCAATGACAAGTGCCAGGACATAGACACCGACGAGCGTCAGAACGTAGCTAACTACCCCCGATGCAAGAGATGAGGATAGGGGAATCCGGAATCTCCCAATACCCACAAGGGACATTCCGATAATGGCAGCCACCGGCCCGATGGCTGCCAAGATGATAACGTAGGTCTTGTACAACTCCGGGATGGTTGTAGCCTCTCCGGCAATGGTCTGCCACTCCTGATTTGGCCTGAGCAAAATCCCTTGGACGCGTTCAATTAGATTCATGGTTATCCTCCTCCTTCGCCTTCTTAAAGTTTTAGTAGTGATTTCTCTTACGGGTTCAGCCAAAAATCGTTTTTTTTATTTCACTTTCACCTCCTTTCCGTTGGGTAAACTCAAAAAAACCGTTGGGGCGTTGTTGAAAAATACTGTTTTACTTCATCTTTGTAGGCGGAATTAAAAAATTTGTAATTTTTTGATGAGAAGAGTGGCAAAACCAAAAAGGCCTTTCACCTTTTCTTCAGGCAATCCGGCCTATTGAAATACTTGCTATTCATTAAATATTGTTTCCTCGAAATCATCTTTTTAACCTATACCCCCGTTTGGGTTTTTTCTTGATTTATTAAATAAATTCGGAATGTCATAGTTTATGGTAGAAAGATTTCCCTTGACAAAGCCTTTTTTCGTGATAAAATGTCCTTAAATACGGTAGATGAAAGGAGAGATTATCATGAATATAATTGGAATTTATCAGCTTTTT
>Ga0209164_1001811_pt1 | contig 25349 bp, 21 predicted proteins | sample MTBNYHSulfiMetaG_FD_187458 | JGI IMG/M metagenome (GOLD analysis project Ga0209164, IMG submission 187458) | Enrichment culture microbial communities from rom New York Harbor, USA that are MTBE-degrading - MTBE-NYH (New York Harbor Sulfidogenic)... | ecosystem: Environmental > Aquatic > Marine >... | reverse complement strand
TGCCCTCCTTCATGACCGCAGACAACATGTCTGTCATGATGGCTGCCGAGGCGCGGGACAAGACGATGCGTTGTTCGGGTTTGGTTCGCCAGATCGTATCTCCCTCGTGGTTTCGTATTTCCATTATCGCATAGGGACGAATGTATTTCCCCTGGTTGGCAAATACATTGAAGGTCGAGCTGAGTTCGAGCAGGGTCGTCTCCGAGGTTCCCAGTGCCAGTGACAAGTTTGGCTTCAAATCGCTGGTAATGCCCAGCGCATGGGCAAACTGCACCACCGAACTGGGGCCTATTTTTTCTATCAGTCTGACGGCAGGTATGTTTTTCGACTGGGCAAGGGCCCAACGCAGTGAAACCTCCCCGGAGAATCCCTCGGAAAAATTTTGCGGCTGCCAATCGGATTTCCGGTCGGTGTTTCGAAAAACGACAGGGGCATCCAACAGCAATTGGTTCTGCCCAAACCCTTTCTCGATGGCAAATGCGTAAACGATGGGTTTGAAAGCCGAGCCGGGCTGGCGCAAAGCCGCGGCTGCCCGGTTATAACTGTTTCTCGTGCCTGGCAGCCCGCCAACCATGGCTATGATTCTGCCGGTTTTCACATCCAGGGAAACCAGCGCCGCCTGTGGTGTCGCCCGGGAAAGGCCGTTGTGCTGCATCCTGATGCGTAAATCCTCCAATCCGGAGGCGACGGCTGTTTCGGCGGCTTCTTGATAGCGATACACGAGTGTGGTGTAGACCGTGAGTCCTCCCTTGTAGACCAGGTTGTCGCCCAAGTTGTCTTCAAGGTCATTTTTGATGTACTCCACAAACTCCTGTGCTTTTCTACCTTGCGGATCGCCTGGGGAAACAGCCACCGGAGAGGATACGGCCTGTGCGTATGCGGCCTCTTCGATCACACCGGTGGTTAGCATCTGTTTGAGGACGATATCACGTCGGCGGGTGGCCAATTCCGGATTGACGAGCGGTGAATATCGCGATGGCGCTTTGGGCAAACCGGCAATGAGGGCGCATTCTGTCAGGTCTAAATTTTCTATGGCTTTATTGAAATAGATCCTTGCCGCCGATGCTACGCCATATGCCCCGCTGCCGAAGTAGATCTGGTTCAGGTAAAGCTCCAGAATTTCATTTTTGGTATAGCGTCGTTCGAGCTGCAGGGCCAGGACCGCTTCTTTCAACTTGCGGGTGAATGTCTTGCGGGGGGTTAAAAACAGCGTTTTGGCCAGTTGTTGAGTCAATGTGCTGGCGCCTTCGGAAAGACGCCGGCGAAGGATGTTTTTGACGGCAGCCCTGAAAATTCCTTTGATGTCAATACCGTTGTGTTGATAAAATTTACGATCTTCGGTTGTCAGCAAGGCGCGCTGCAGGTGCGCAGGTATCTGCTCGAGCGTAACGGGGTCTCTTCTTTCGATAAAAAGCTCGGCCAGCAAAACCTGGTCGGATGAGTAGACTCTCGTGATGGCCGAAGGCCTGAAGTCTTCCAGGGACTTGATTTGGGGAAGATCGCGGGTCAGCGACAACAATCCCCCCGCCGTGATACCGCAAATAAGCCCGATAAAAAGAGCCGCCCATATCATGCCCCGGAGTCTGTTTCGCCTTTTGGAAGGTGTCTTTTTAGCGTTGGCTGTCATGATTGACTATTATGGCGCATGGCGATAGTAAGTGTCCATACTGCAGATGCCGCTATTTAATTTTTTTCTTTCCGGAGCCTATCAAATGAACCATCACCACCATGATCACGATTCACATCATCAGTCCGGCCAATCACTCAGTTTCAATGAAAAGGGTGAAAAATTGTTGCACCACTGGCTGCACCACAACGAGGAACATGCCCAAAGTTATCGGCAATGGGCCGGCGAGTTCCGTAACCACGAGTTGGAAGACGTGGCGGCGCTGCTTGATCGTGCATTCGAGTTGAGCCAGAAAATCAATGACACACTAAATGAGGCGGCGATCCGCTTGAAATCCCGCGGCGATTAGGTGTTCCGCCGAATGCCTCGGTCCATGCGATTCCTCCGTTCATCTATGCTGCGATGTTCCATTGGCTTCATCATCCAGACAAAGCCTGATCAGGTCCAGAGGCCGGCATTGGGTGTTTGAAAGCCGGAGGATTGCGCGGGTGCCTGGATGGGCGACATCAGTGGCATACCCGTTCCAATCCGTGATGCCTTCGATGGTATCTGGAATCGGTGGCCCTTTGGGCTGGACGATTTCGACAGCATTGCCCGTTCGAATCTGGTTGCGAACCTCTACGCAGGTGTGTCGCGCGACGTCGGTCGAGATGACTTTCGCCGCCAAGGGGTGACGGGAAGGACGCGGCGCCTGGTAATTCGGCTGGGTCTGTTCGTTTTCGTCAAGATAAAACCCGGTGCAATATCCACGGCTCGTGACCTTATTGAGCTCCTCTTGCCAGTAAGGCCGCACATGATAATGGGAGGGATCATCGTAGTAACTGTCGATCGCTTCCCGGTATATCTTTACGGTGGTAGCCGCATAATGAATACTTTTCATGCGCCCTTCGATCTTGAGAGCGGTGATGCCGCTTTGTATCAGAGCGGGCAGGTGCTCGACCATGCAAAGATCCCGTGAATTAAAAATATAGGTGCCCCTCTCATCTTCGTCGATAGCCAAAAATTGTCCCGGACGTGTCTCTTCTACAACGGCATATTGAAACCGACAGGGCTGGCAGCACATGCCTTGGTTGCTCGGGCGTTGGGCCAGAAAGTTGCTCAGCAGGCAGCGCCCCGAATAAGAGATGCACATGGCGCCATGCACGAAGACTTCTACTTCCAATCCGGTGCAGGTGTGTGCAATGTTTCGAATTTCAGGAAGCGATAATTCACGCGCGAGATTGACGCGGCCGACACCTTGCGACTGCCAGAAACAGGCGGCCGCTGCATTGGTGGTGTTGGCCTGAGTACTTAGATGAAGGGATACATGGGGCAGGATGCGGCGCGCCAAATCCACCAGCGCAGGATCGGCCACGATGAGGCCGTCGATCTCGATGGATGACAGTTGTTCCAGGAAATTTCTTATGCCGTCGAGGTCTGCGTTGCGCGCATAGATATTGACGGCAATATAGGCCCTTGCGTGATGGGCTTGGACCATGGCGACGGCTTCTCTGATTTCCGGGATTGAGAAGTTGGCCGAGAAATTGCGAAGACTGAATTGCCGGCCGGCCAGGTAAACGGCATCCGCGCCATAATTCAGGACGATTTCCAGCTTTTCCATGTTCCCGGCCGGAGCCAGCAGTTCGATTTTTGGCCGGTGGCTGTCGTTGTTCGTGTGATGGTTCATTTCGGTGGGTGGGTCGATCTTTTTACTGTTTTTGATCTTCTTGATCTTTTTGATTTTGGTTTATTTTGGATCCAGGCTTCAGTCCGTTGGCGACCGCATGGGGTAACCGGCTATATGGTCAACGGAGGGAACATTTGGGCCAGGCAAGGCAAGCTGGCATTCAGGCGATCGAACGAGAACACCTCGACAGAAAGCGAGCCCATGTATGAATCCAGGCAATTCCGAACCGTTTGGCGATCCATTTTTGCCATTTGGTCCAAACCGAGGTGATCCCGGCCACCGCGGACACCATGCAGGTGAACCATCGTCGTGCGATTGCTGTATATTTCCCATGTTTTTTCAAGATCGTATCCGAAACGCAAGACATGGCCCATGTCGATGCAAACAGCCAGATCGAATTGCTTGACCAGCGATTCGAACCAATCGGGTGGATAATCGAGTGTTTCGATCGAGATTTGCCTTGGACTCAGCCGGCTCATGGTCAGGAGATCGGTGAGACTTTCCGCGTTGCGCATCGCCCAGCGATCGATCGTTGGTTTCTCATGGTCGGTCTCATGGTAAGGCAAGTGCAGGGTATAGGTGGTTGGAACCAAGGGGCGCGCTCGCTCGATAGTTTTGCAAAACCTTGCCAGGGCCCATCGGCGATCTGTTTTGCTTGGGGCTGAGAGATCCAGGTCGGTCGGCAGATGAATGTTGTAGGTCAGGTCATTGGCGCTGCCCAGTGACGCCAGTTCCTCAATTTCCGATTCGGATGGCAGGCAGTCGTCACCGCTTTCCAAAAGCAAGAGTTCAATCTCATCCACAAAAAAAGCCAGCATTCGCACATTGTCAGCATATCCCGCCGGATAGATGAACGATGGTACGCTGAGTCGAAAAGGGAAACGCCGTTTAAACGTTTCGCTAAGATTTGGGAAGACGCGGGTTGGTTCTGCATTCATTATAGCTGTTTCTACTACGGTAGCCGGCTGATGGCCGCTAATACCAAAAAAAGGCCCGATTCTGTCACTTCTATCATCGCGCCCAGCATATCACCGGTAATGCAGTTGATCTTCATACGATAGTAGAACAAGATCGAAGCGGTAATGGTGATGGTGGCGGTCAGGGCCCAAACAAATCCCCATGGCGTCACCCACACCATGATGGCGGCCAGTACCCCTGCCGACCAGTAATCGACAAGACTCGGGCGGCGCTCGAAAAATGAATGCCCGGTGCCGCCGTCAGGACGGCCATATGGCAACAACTGCACGGCGAACATGACGGTCGCCCGCGATAGGGCCGGTATGATCAAAAGCCACAGCGGTCGATAGGCCTGGATAGCCGACAGTCCAGCCCATTTGATTCCCAGACAGCAAACCACGGCTATAACCCCAATGGCACCGACGCGGCTGTCTTTCATGATTTCCAAGGCGCGCTGGGGAGGGCGCCGGCCATACAATCCGTCGGCGGTATCCGCCAGACCATCGAGATGCAATGCCCCGGTAATCACCACCAGAAGAAGCACATCTACGGCCGAAACGACTTCGGGCGGCCAGATCAAGGCCCCAAGATAATCTGTTACAACCAACAGGCCGCCGATGATCAATCCACATACAGGAAAAAAGGGAAGGGTTTTGTGCGCTTGGAACACCCTGGCCGGGCCACAGGGGATGATGGTTAAAAACTGAATCGAAGAGATTAAACTACGCCACATGGGGCTGACGTTCACACTTTCTGATCGCAAGTATCGATCGGTTGAGGCTTGATGGTGACGGGGATACCGGCCACCATCCAGATGACACGATGGCAGGCACCGGCGACACGCTGGTTGACCCAGCCGGCCAGGTCCCGGTACCGACGCGCCAGCGCATTTTCAGGCACAATGCCGGCTCCCACCTCGTTGCTGACCAGAATAATCGGACAAGGCGGATCTTTCAGGATCTCGCAAAGTTTTTGACATTCGTTCAGTATGGTGGCGTTGTCCGCCTCTGCCATCATCATGTTGCTGATCCACAACGTGAGACAATCTATGAGCATAAGTCCAGCTTTACCGCCACGCGAGACGATAGCCGCTCCAAGTTCGATGGGTACTTCGAGCGTTTGCCATTCCGCACCGCGTTCTTGCTGATGCCGCTGAATGCGGCTCCTCATTTCTTCGTCCTGGGCCGTGCAGGTGGCAACGAAGGCCTTCGGTCGCGCACCGATCTCGGCGGCCAGCGATAGCGCGTGACTGCTCTTGCCGCTTCGGCATCCGCCGATCACGAGGGTGCTTTTCATCATTTCGATCATCTCAAATAAAAAAGGGCCGATAAGCGCTTGGCATATTGGCCCTGGATTCGCTGGTAGGCGGTACTGGATTTGAACCAGTGACTTCCACCGTGTGAAGGTGGCACTCTACCGCTGAGTTAACCGCCCGTTTTCCGGCGCAGACCGCAACATCGACACGTGTTTGCCAGTCGGCGCAATATTGGCAGGTTATAAGGGTTACGGATCTTCCAAGTCAAGTCCTTTTTTGGTTTCATCGGGTGATTCTTCCCTGACCCCTTCCTGGTTATCTCCAGGCAGATCGACCGCTTGTGGGACATCCAGATTGGCGCCGAACTCGGCCAGCTCGGCAGGCGTGGGTAGATCGTTCAAACTTTTGAGGTCAAACATTTCGAGGAAAAGCTTGGTCGTGGCATAGATGAGGGGACGTCCCGCAATCTCTTTTCTACCCAAGACCCGGATGAGCTTGCGCTCCATCAGCTGACGCAGTACGCCGCCGCTGTCCACTCCCCTGATGTATTCGATATCCGCACGAATGATCGGTTGTTTGTAAGCGATGATGGCCAGCGTTTCCAACGCGGCTTTGCTAAGACGCTGCGGTGACGGCTGCAGCATCTTTTTGATCCATTCGTGGTATTCGGGGCGGGAGCGCATTTGCCAGCCGCCGGCCACTTCGCTCAACCAAAAACCACCACCTCGTTGTTCATACTCTTGCGATAGCGTCTGCAGGGCATCTCGTATGTCTTTGGCCTCTGCAGTTTCGATTATGGTGCGCAATTTGTCGACGGTGAGCGGGTCTTCGGCAACAAACAAAAGGCTCTCGATAATGTATTTGAGTTGTTCCATGCTTCGATCTATTGATAGAAGATTCGAATCGTGCCACTTTGGGTGTGTTGTGCGACCCTTACCAAACTCATCTTCATCAATTCCAGAAGGGCCAGGAAGGTGACAATGATATCCCTTTTCCGGGGATCTTGGGGAAACATTTCTATAAACGCAATGGAGCCCTTTTCTTCCAGAACGGTGATGATGGCGTTCATGCGATCCTTTACCGAGATCGTTTCTGCCGATAGATCGACCGTATGCTCCTTGGAGACTTTTTGGAGAATACGTTGGAATGCATCTATGAGCTCGAAGAGTCCGACTTGAATCAGCTCCTGGTCATCTTTGAGGAAATCAACGGACTTGGTGCGTCGGGTGAAAATTTTGTCTCCGAGCATATTCCGATTGGCCAGCTCCTCGGCCGCGGACTTGATTTGCAGATATTCCGCCAGGGGGCGGACGATCTCCATGCGCGGGTCTTCCTCATCCTCTTCGGATCCATGAGAAGGGAGCAGCATACGCGATTTGATCTGTGCAAGGGTAGAGGCCATCACCAGGAAGTCACCGACATTATCGATATTTAAGAGCTGCATCCATTCCAGATGGGCCAGATATTGTTCGGTGATCAGGGCAACCGGGATGTCGTAAATATCGACTTCATTCTTCTTGATCAAATGAACCAGCAGGTCCATCGGTCCTTCGAAGACATTTTCAAGTTTGACTTTATAATCGGCTTCGACCATGACAGTCCGTTTCGACCCGCTGGGGGACCCCATATGGGGTTAAACAATTATTAAAATTTAGTTTTGTACTGTTTCAAAGAGTTGGAATCAAGAAAATTATTTGGGGATTGGGCGATATCGGTGCCACATCAATGGACGTTCGCATGATCTTTGACGATCTGTCTTACAAATTCGATTTCATCGGTGCGGGTTTCGACCTGCTTATTGAGTTTCGCATCCATTAACTTGTCGAGTATCTTGCTGAACAAGGGGCCGGGGCGCAATCCCATGTCGATGAGGTCTTTGCCTCCGATGGCGGGTGCGATGTTGCGCAGGTGGTTGTAATATTGAGAAATCGCCTTCTTCACGGGTTTCATGTCGGTCGCGGCCATCATATAAAGAATCAACTCAGTTTTGAATCCCTTGAGGAGATGGTACAAATCGCTATCGGTATCGGGTAGGCGCATTTCCATCTGGTTCAGACAATTTTGGGCAACAAATCGGTCTTTGCAGACGAGTCGTTCATATTTCGGCGCCAGTTCGAATCTTTTGCAAATCTTTTGCGATTCATCCGGGTCAAATGAGTGGATCAGAGCCATGAAAAAAACACTCCAGCGCAGATAGCTGCTACCGGTGAAGAGCAGATCGTGCCAGGCAATGGCACTCGCCACGGCATTGAGCATGTCGATGAGTTCTTTATTGAGCGCAATCGTCGGATGGATGACCTTAAGGAGGTCGAAATCCTGCATTCTGACCAGGGCAGGTATCGGATTTTCCTCTTCCAGGATCAGGCGAATTTCGGTAAACACGCGACGGCCGCTCAAGCGTTCAAAAAAATCCATTTTTACGGCATTTTCAATCAGGCTCGCCGTCAATTTTCCAATTGCGAAATCAAAACGCTGCTCAAAACGGATCGCTCTGAAAACCCGGGTGGGGTCCTCGACGAAACTCAGGTTGTGCAACACCCGGATCGCCTTGTTTTTTAGATCTTTCTGAGCCGAAAAAAAGTCGATGAGTTGACCGAATTTGTCGGGCGTGAGCTGTATTGCCAGGGTGTTAATCGTAAAATCACGCCGGAACAGATCCAATTTTATCGAACTCATCTCAACATCCGGCAGGGCGGCCGGCGAGCGATAGTATTCCAGTCGGGCGGTAGCCACGTCGATCTTAAATCCGTCTGGAAAGATGAGCACGGCCGTTCCAAAAGCTTTGTGCGCATGAATACGCGTTTTGTACTGATCGGCAAACGCCTTCGCAAAAGCGATACCATCGCCTTCGACGACAATGTCGATGTCCTCGTTGGGACGATAAAGAAAAAGGTCTCGAACGAAGCCGCCGACCACATAAGCGGTATAGTTTAACTGTTGGGCGACGCGTCCGATATCCTTCAGCAGTTGGATGACCCGGCGGGACAGTCGCTCCCGCATGAAATTGATGACGTTTCGAGAATGCCGCTGGGATGCATGCTGGAAAGGATCGTGGTGCCGTTCCTTACTGCTGCGATGTTGCTGGACCAGCATATTGAGCAGATCTGTTCGGGTGATCACGCCGACAATCTTGTCACTTTCCATGACGGGCAAAACACGTTGTTTGTTTCCGATGATTTTTTCCTGCACCTCGGGCAATTCGGCCTGGGGGGAAACAGTCAGCAGTTCGGTGTTCATATAATCCTGAACCGGCACATGGCCGAGATGATGGAAAATGGCCTTTTCGATGACCTGTCGCGTGATATAGCCCACCAGTCGGCGCTCTCCGTCTGACTCGGAAGTGACCAGCAGCGCATTGATATTGTATCTTGTCAAGGTCGTATTGGCATCTGCGCAACTGATCCCCACGTCCACCGATATGGGCGGTGCAGACATCAGATGGTTGGCCATACGTTGAGCTCTGACCCTCAGGTTGAGTTCCTTGAACAACGCTTGTTCGACCTGTGTCAGTGTTTGGCCCTTTATCGCCGCTGAAGCGGCATACGAATGACCACCACCGCCCATGGCAGTGATAATGTCGCCGACATCCACCTCCTCTGTGCGACTGCGAGCGACGACGTATACTTTGTTTTCCATCATGGCCAGCGCGAAAACGGCGTTGATATCTTCCATTTTTATCATTTTATGGATCAAAAAAGCGAAATCGGGCAGGTAGTGTTCGAAGGTCGCCGTGGTGACAACGATTTCAATGCCATTGATGACATAGCGGGTGGCAGCTTGAATTAAATCGTTCAGATACTGGATCTGTTCAGGGCTGATTTCACGTGCAATGAGATTGGCGATGACGTTGATGTTGGCGCCCTGGGATACGAGAAAGGCGGCGGCCTTAAGGTCTTCGGCGGTCGTCGAAGGAAATGTAAAAGCGCCCGTGTCTTCATAGATCCCCAGGCATATGATGGTGGCCTCTTCGGCGGTCAGGCTTTTGTTTTGAGCCTGTATCAACTCTGTCAGAATTGTGGCTGTTGCCCCGGTTATTCGATGGACCTCGTGCTGGCCAAAGATATCTTCATCTTTGATGGGATGGTGGTCGTAGATATGAATTTCCAAGGCGGGATTATGAAGTATTTCAGCCAATTTTCCAATACGGTCGGCACTGCGCGTGTCGACGAGCACCAATCGCTTTACCTTTTTGAAATCTAAGTCTTTGATTTCCGCCAGATTGTAAAGGTAGACCATGGATTGGATGAAGAAGTTGCGCAAGTTTTTCTCTTGGGATCCGGGAAAGACGACGAGTGCGCCAGGGTAAAGCTTTTGCGCTGCCAGCATGGATGCCATGGCATCGAAATCGGCGTTAATATGGGTGGTAATGATCGTCAGGTCATTATCCGCCGGCAAGGCGTCGAAACTTGTAACTGAGCTGGGTAACGACATGGATTCCTCATATTTTTAAATGGTTCGATGGCCTTCACATTTACACATACGAGTGTTTTTGGCAAGCACTACCCAATTATGGTACCGACCTCTCCTCTTCGTGCCTCGAACAACCATGGACTATTAGCCAGTGTAGATCATGGAATGTTCGATTGTGTTGGTATCATATTTGCATCCTTTGTCGCAACGCGGTTTGCTGGAGCGTATAAAATGCTGTGAAATAAATGTATTGTTGTTTAAACGAGTTTATGATAGCAAAATTATGAACAAAATCAGGCTATGCGGGTTGCCGACAAGGCAGAATCGCAGGAGAGGGATAGCGGGCCGAATTGTTAGGGTAGATGTTGTGTCGGTTTTTCGACGGTGGCGAATCCAAGGGGACAAGTCCATATTTCCCTTCTTTAGCTTGAAACAGCACAGATAGCTTTGGAGAGTCCTATGCCGGTTTTTTTGTGGGAAGGAAGAAATCGCAACAACCAGATTCAAAAAGGGGAGCTGGAGGCCGTCAGTGCGGAGGCTGTCCGGGCGCACTTAAATCGAATTCGGATTTCCCCGACCAAAGTCAAAAAAAAGCCCAAAGATTTGTTTGAGAATGTCGCTTTTCTTCAACCCAAGGTTAAAGAAAAGGACATCATCATATTCTCGCGTCAATTTTCCACCATGATCGATGCCGGCCTGCCCATTATTCAATGCATGGACATCCTGCAATCCCAGCAGGAAAATCCGACCTTTAAAAAAATGTTAAAGGAGATCAAGGAGTCGGTCGAGAGCGGGGCCACCCTGGCCGATTCTTTGAAACGATATCCCAAGCAGTTTGACAACCTTTTCGTAAACATGGTGGCCGCCGGCGAGGCCGGCGGTATTCTCGATATCATTTTAAAGCGGCTGTCCGGTTATATGGAGAAGGCGGCAGCGCTGAAGCGAAAAGTAAAAGGGGCCATGGTCTATCCGGCCATTACCATTGCCGTGGCCATTATCGTCGTCGCCATTATTCTGGTTTTTGTCATTCCCGTTTTTCAGGAGATGTTTTCTGAATTTGGGGCGGCACTGCCAGCGCCGACGCTTATCGTGATCGCTATCAGTGAATTCGTTAAATCCAAAATCCACTACATTATCGGCGCGGTTATTCTTTTTGCCATCGCCTTAAGACAGTATTACAAGACCAGTAAAGGGCGTCTGGTTGTGGATGCAATGATGCTCAAGTTGCCCGTATTTGGTCTTTTGTTGCGCAAAGTAGCAGTCGCCAAGTTCACGCGTACCATGGGGACCATGCTGGGTAGTGGCGTGGCCATTCTGGATGCCTTGGATATCGTCGCGAAAACATCCGGTAATAAAGTAGTCGAGAATGCCATATACTCGGTTCGGACCGGGATTGCCGAAGGTCGCACGATGGCCGATCCGTTGCAGGCCAGCGGCGTTTTTCCTGCCATGGTGTGCCAGATGATCGCCGTCGGCGAATCCACCGGTGCCTTGGATGCCATGCTCGAGAAAATCGCTGATTTTTATGATGAAGAGGTTGACCAGGCGGTTGAAAATCTGACTGCCATGATCGAGCCGATTATGATTGTTTTTTTGGGTGTCGTCATCGGCGGTTTGATTGTCGCCATGTATTTACCAATTTTCAAAATGGCCGGGGCCGTAGGTGGTAGCTAAACCACAATCGGCACCGAGACACCAATTTATTTGTTGTACAAAAGAATTTCCAACAATCGAGTTATTGCGCCTTGATACTCAGTGCCCATCCAGAAATAGGTCATTTGTGGATGGGCGCTACTTAATTAAACGATATCATGGCGAAAATAAAATTCATGTCTCCACAAAGGCCTGTCGGTTCGTTGACCCAATTGCAATCGACCATCTCCTCGAATAATGTGATTCTTGTGACCATTCATCCAAAGCTTCGATGGCTGATGCTCGCGCGGGTGCTGTTCACTGCATTGCTCCTGGGCGCAACCATCCTTTTTCAATCCCGACTGGGCAGCACGACCAATCCCTTGGTTGGGTTTATTTATGTTCTTATCGCCGCGATTTTTCTGCTCTCCTTATTATATGCGGCGCTATTCCCAAAGATCGCGCGGCATGAATTGTTCGCATACACACAAATTGCGATCGACTCTTTTATTGTATCGCTCATTGTCTTGATTACAGGTGGTTTTTTCAGTTTGTTCACTTTTCTTTACCTCGTGGTCATTATTTATGCCAGTATGATCCTTTATCTGCGAGGCGGTCTATTGATCGCCTTCTTTAGTAGTATTCAATATGCTGTTCTCGTAATAGCCCAATTTGCAGAGGTAACCCCCTGCCTCGCAGCCGTGGCAGATGGTTTGCCGGGCAGTGGCATATATGTCGCCTATAAAATTTTGATCACGACGGCGGCCAGTTTCGCTGTAGCAGTATTGAGCGGATTGCTGACCGAGCAAAACCGCAAAACACAAAACGAACTGACAACCATGGAAGCCCATTTGAAGCGGGTGGAGAAGATGGCTTACATGGGAGAGATGGCAGCCGGATTGGCCCATGAGATCAAAAATCCATTGGCATCGTTGGTTGGATCGATTCAAATTCTCAGGGAGGATTTGAGATATAACCCCGACCACGAACGCCTGATGGACATCGTGTTGCGTGAGACCGACAGGTTGGGAACCCTGGTCAACGATTTTTTGTTTTTTGCCCGGCCGCCCGCAGGAAAACCTGAGATTCTGGATCTGCAGGAGGCTATATCCGATATCGTGCAACTGTTTGAAAAGGACACGCACCACGCCAGGCATGTCGAGATAAAACAGACCCTATCCCCCGGTATCAGGGTGTTGATGGATTCCGCCCATCTGCGTCAAATTATATGGAATTTATTGTTGAATGCGGCAGAAGCCGTATCGGAAGATGGGCGCATCGAAATTCACGCCGTGGCGATCAAGAACAATGAGGTGAGCATCCATGTCATCGACAATGGATGCGGTATCGCGGATAATGTGGTCCAGGACATTTTCGATCCTTTTTTCACAACCAAATCCGAAGGTACCGGACTGGGTCTGTCCATTGTCCATCGTATTCTGGAAGCCTATGACAGTCGTCTTCAGGTTCAAACGGAACCTGGTAAGGGCACTACTTTCTCTTTTACGCTGAAACGATCCGGCAAGGTACATTGATGTTATCAATGAACCGAATAGGCTGCGCCCCAATGGACCGCTGCCGAGGCCCTTCTTCCGATTTTTCTCTTTTCCGGGTTTGATATCAATGGAGAGAAGATTGAAAACTGCGTATTAATTTGTGCACTTCCACTGTTTGTATTTTTATACCCTCTGCATCCCATCCCTGTTCTTGTTTGCCCCCATGGTTTGTATCGGAATCAAAATAGCTGGAAAATTCAACTGTTGCTGCTCTATGGATCTCCATTTTTGATGGCATGGATGTTGCTATAACATTTGTCGCGATATCGATCCACCATTGATCTCTAACTTTTTGCTCGAAAAAGGCAAATCATTCGAAAGAATGAGACGCAAAGCCACTGACCTAAGTCCCGACCCATCGGGATAGGGTAGCAGGGTTGCCGGGCGAAGGCGACATCTCCTGATTCACCGCCGATCGCACGGTATTTGGTAACCGGGGGATGCCATGTTTAAAAATAGATCTTTTTATCTCGTCCGACGTTGTCTTGCCGCTCTTCAATTCATTATATTGGTATTGCCACTGGCTGTTTCGGCGGCTCAAGTGACGCTACAGTGGGATGCCAACGACCCTTCTCCGGAAGGTTATCGCCTCTATCAGCGTACATCAGGCCAATCGTATGATTACGGTTCACCTGTGTGGAGTGGTAACCTCACGACGGCCGCATTGGATGGGTTGTTAGAAGGAACCACCTATTACTACGTTGTCAGAGCTTACAACGCAAACGACGAGAGTGGTGACTCCAACGAGGTGCAGTTCACCCCCGTTGCCATCAGCGTGGATAGTGACGGGGACGGTATCGACAATGCATCGGATGCGTTCCCAAACGACCCATCTGAATGGTCCGATTCGGACGTTGACGGCATCGGCGACAACGCAGACACGGATGACGATGGCGACGGCCTGCCCGATGTTTGGGAAACGCTTTACGGCCTGGATCCGCTCTCCGATGACGCCGATCAGGATCTGGACAACGATGGCGTTTCAAACATGGAGGAGTATCTTGCCGACAGTGATCCATCCCAGGCGCCTGCCAACTTCTCCCCAGAAAAACCGCGGCACCTGTCGCCATCCGATGATGAAGTTCATGTCGGTTTAATGCCGATGCTGGCCACCGAACCGTTTGCAGACCCCGACAATGATGGTCATGCCCATAGCTGCTATCAAATTAGCACTCTTGAAAATGATTTCACGAACCTGGTTTACGAAAAGACCAGTTCAGTTCATCTGACAAGCCTCAGCATCCCCGATATGGTACTCGATCCGGATACGGCCTATCATTGGCGAGTCCGATTTTACGACAGCCGCAATGGGATGTCCGACTGGTCTGACCCCACCTCGTTTACGACCATCGATTATGGGGAGACAGAGGATGGAAATGGTAATGGAATATTGGATGTTCAGGAGATAGATGGGTATTTGGATCTCGACCAGGACGGCAACAACGATGCTCAACAAGATGGCATGTTGGCCGTCCAATCGAACGATGCGTTCAACCCATATATTGCGCTTAAAAGGGTTGATACCAACACCCAATTGATCAGCATTGAAGCGATAAGTGGCGACGGACTTTCCCTGGCATCCAACCACAACCAGCCGGAGTTTTTGACCGGGATCATCAATTTCAAACTCTACCTTTTGAATGGGACCACCGAGACATCCGTTGTGGTTTACTTCTCACAACCAGCGCCTTCAAATGCCCGGTGGTACAAATATGACCCTGATCACGGCTGGTCGATCTACTCGGATGTGGAGTTCAGCAGTGACCGCCGGTCACTGACGCTACACCTCGAGGATGGCGGTATCGGCGACATGGATGGCGTGCAGAATGGTGTCATTGTCGATCCCGCCGGTTTAGGTTACAGCACCCAGGTTTCGGACGATGCTTCGGACTCGACTTCCTCGGGTTCGGGCGGTTCTGGATGTTTCATTTCGACCACAATAGTGGCGGAGTCGGGTCTCTCTGGGTGGGGGTCCACCGCCCCTCTACTGCTTATAATTGGTTTGGCGGGGTTGGGCGGATTCTTCTCCTCCCAACATGGCCGACGGCCTGAAGGGTCGAGATAGAAGCCGAGATCGGAAGGGGCCGGGTAGAACGAATCAGGGTGTCTGATGACCGAAATAGCCGTCTGCCTCTATGGTAATCCGCATGAGCTCACTTTCGAGGGCGTTCGCACACTGCTGCAGTTGGATCAACTTTGCATCGGCCGGCACCATAATGGGTTTTCCGTAGGCCAATAGACAAGGGCTGGCAGGGTAGGGCAACATGAAGCGATCCCAGCTCTTGAACACCTTGCACCATTTTGCGCTGTAGGTGACCGGGATAATCGGATAGCCGCTTTTTTGAGCCAGGAATACAACCCCCGGCTGCACTTTGTAGCGCGGCCCCTGTGGGCCATCGGGAACGATCCCGCCAACCTTGTTATGGTCACGCATTTCTCTGATAAGCCTGGCCATTGCCCGTGTACCGCCCTTGCCAGTCGACCCTCTTACCGTCGTGTGCCCCTGCCGTTGAAGGATTTGGGCAATGATTTCACCATCGGCAGAATTACTCACCAATATGGCCGCGTTCCAACCTTGGTGCAGGTAACTCACCAGTAAGATGCGAGCGTGCCAGAAGGCAAAAATATATTGCCTGGATTCCAATATAGACGCGACCGCGTCTCGTCCTCTGATTTTGATTCTGGATCCAAGAAACAGTAGATCGACCAGCGACTTTCCCGCCCGTCCGATGATGCGCCATTTGAATCCTGGCCCCGTTTCATCTTTTCTAAAAAGCATCTCTGTCATCCATTAGCGCTTTGGCAATTTGAGCTACCTGATGCGATGCTCCCGGCGCTCCCAGTTTTTGCCGGACAGAGAGCAGCGATTCGCACATTTGCATGTAACGATGGGGATCGGATAGAATTTCCAAGGCGGTTTCGGATATGATTTCCGGAGAGGCGTCTTTTTGAATCAGTTCGGGCATGATGCGTTTTTCGGCGATTAAATTGACCAGCCCAATATGCTCCACATCGATCAGCGCCCGGCCCAGCCAATAGCTGACAGGAGAAACCGTATAGACAATGATCATGGGGATACCACAGATGGCAGTCTCAAGCGTTACGGTTCCCGAGGCGACAATGGCCAGATCACAGCGTGCCAGCAGATCACAGACGGCCTGGTTGGTGACTTCGACGTTGTTGACCGGATGTCGCGCCATGATATCGTCAATCATGAGAGGGTCGATGGAGGATGCACAGGAAACCAGCAGTCGAAGCGACGGAATTTTTTCCTGTAAGTGCCTAGCAGTCTCGAGCATGATCGGTAAGAGGGTGCCGACTTCCCGATCACGCGACCCGGCAAGCAGGGCCACGACCGGAGATGGACCTGGCGGTGCACATTTTCGCACCGGCACGCATCCGGTGGGTGAATCCATGAGCGGGTGCCCCACAAATGTCACCGGCACGTCATGCTGTTGATAAAAGGACGCTTCAAAGGGCAGGATAACCGCCATATGGTCGACGCGAGCCTTGATTTTTTTGACCCGACCCGCACGCCAGGCCCAGATTTGTGGGCTGATGTAATAGAGAACTGGAATTTCCAGCTTTTTGGCCACTGCCGCCAAATGCAAATTAAAGTCGGGGAAGTCGATCAGAATCAGCAGATCCGGTTTCAAACCGGCCAGCAGCTTTTTCAGACGCGACATGGATTTGAGCACTTGCGGCGCCTTGGATATCGCTTCCGTGATACCGACGACAGCCACCTCGCGCGCATCGATGAGCACCTTGGCGCCGGCGTCGCGCATGCGCGGTCCACCCATGCCGCAAACGAAGACCGGGCCACAGCACGCTTGTAAAGCCTGGACCAGATGGGCGCCATGGGCATCCCCGGATGCTTCACCGGCAACCATTACCACCGTTTTGATTTGTTCTGGGCTGGGCATTTGAAAAATTACTCTAACAGCTGATCACGGGTGCGCTGAATCTGATCCATGATGCTCAGGGCGATCTTCAGTGCGTCGCGACCCATCTGGCCGGTCACTTCCGGCGCCTGTCGATGGATCACCGCCTTCACAAACGATTTGAGTTCATCTTCCAGGGCGTCGGCCTGTGTAAAACAACGTTGATCGATAGTCATCCCTGGAATGATGCCGTCACTCTTGCGACCATCCGGATGAATGATGGTGATTTCGCGTTTCGAAAAATCGACAGAGACATAGGCATCTTTCTGAAACATCCTGATTTTACGTTCATTTTTCATTGAAATGCGACTGGCTGTCACGTTGGCGACACAACCGTTTTCAAACTCCAGGCGTGCATTGGCAATGTCTGCATTGTCAGAGATGACCGGGACACCGGCCGCATAGATGTTCTTTATCTTGGAAGGAACGAAATTTAGGATGATGTCTATATCATGGATCATCAAATCCAGCACCACGCTGACATCCAACCCACGTTCCTTGAAGATGCTCAGCCGGTGTGACTCGATAAATCGAGGGCTGTCGACGACGCCCCGCAGCGCCATCACGGCCGGATTGTAGCGTTCAAGATGACCGACCTGAATGATGCATCCCTTCTGTTCGGCGATCTGAATCAACTCCTCCGCTTGGGCCAGGGTGGTGGTCATCGGCTTTTCGATGAGCACATCCACACCATGATTCAAAAAATCCCGGCTGATCTGATAATGATATTCCGTTGGCACGGCGATGCTGACCGCATCCAGGCGACCGATCAGTTCTTTATGGTCGTAAAATGCCTGCGTATCGAATTTGGTGGCGATTTCATCGGCCTGATCGCGCCGTTGATCTGCGACCCCAACCAATTCCACATCCGGCATACGGGCATACTTTTCGGCATGGAATTTCCCCAAGTATCCGACGCCCACAACACCCACGCGAAGCTTCGCACCATCGAGGGGAGGTTTTCCCGATATTTCAGTCGTCATAGGCACTTCCATTCGTGCAGATTAAAAAAAGGGCATTCTCACATCAAGACAATCAATCAACCGTTGTGATCATGGGCTCGCTCATTTCTAATTTCCTCATCGTTGAGGACGATGATGGCCATGCCATATCGATCCGCTGTTCGAATCATCGTTTCCCGATCGAAGACCACGGCTTTTCCGGCTTCGATCGCCAGGGTTCGGATCTTCGCCTGTTGCATGGTCTCGATGGTATTCAATCCCACTGCCGGGATGTCGAAGCGGGTGTCCTGATTAGGCTTGCACACTTTGACGACAACCGCCTGGCCCTTGGATAGCGCGCCACCGCGGGCAATGGCCGCATCCGTGCCTTCGATCGCTTCCACCGCTAAAACGGTGCCACCGCCGACGACCACGCATTGTCCGATATCCAGGCGTCCAATCTCTTTGGCGATCTCCCACCCCAGGCGAATGTCCTCGATTTCGGTCCGCGACGGCTTTCGGCGGGTCCAAATACCTGCCGGCGCCAACAATTCGGGCAGCAAAAAAGTCGATGCGTGAATTTGAACGCCTTCGTTGGCCAAAAGGTCGGCAAAGGCCCTCAAGATGGCATCATCGTGGGTGTGCCGCATGGTGGCAAGCAGGGCCACCGCCTTGATGTCCGGCCTCACATTAGTGAACATCTTGGTTTTGGTGACCCCACCGAGCATGACGGCATCTTGAATGTCATTGCTCCGGAAAAATTTGATGATCTTTTTGATCTGGCCCAGATAGAGCCACTCCAACGCAACCACATGCTCGACCAGGGTAGGGTCGGTTTCCCCCTGATATGCTACGGCATATACCTCCCACCCCTTCTGGCGTGCCGTCTGGGCAAAGAGCAGGGGGAACTGACCGTTTCCGGCGATCAGGCCTATTTTTTTTGGCATTTCTGCGTCTCGATCTGGGATGTTTACCGGGTGATGCCGCGCTCCGAGGCCTTTATGAAAGCGATGAGCGTTTTTATTTCAGGCACCGGTTCCACTTCTGCCTCCACCCGTTCGATGGCCTCGTTTAATGTCAAGCCGAAACGAAAGATCAGCCGGTAGGCCTTTTTGAGTTGGGCCATCGCCGACGGTGAAAATCCGTGGCGCTGTAATCCGACCTTGTTCAACCCGTGGAGGGTGGCCCGGTCGCCGGAAGCGATCACATACGGCGGGATATCCTTCACCACTGCGGATTTACCGCCGATATAGGCATGTTCGCCCACGCGAACGAACTGATGGATGGCCACCAATCCTCCCAGGATCGCATGGTCGCCTACGCTAATGTGGCCGGCCAGGGTGGCATTGTTGGACATGATGACATTGTTGCCCACCTTGCAGTCGTGGGCGATATGGGCATAGTTCATGATCAGGCAATTGTTGCCCACCCGGGTCAGGCCGCCACCTTCGGCCGTTCCGCGGTGAATGGTCACAAACTCGCGAATCATGCAGTTATCACCAATCTTGACCCACGTCTCTTCGTTCTTGAATTTGACCGCCTGGGGCTGGGCTCCGAGGGCGGCAAATTGAAATATTTTACAGTTGGCCCCGATTTCCACGTAGGGATCGATGACCACGTGGGACATGATCTGGGTGCCGGGCCCGATGGTGACATTTTCTCCGATGATGGCATAGGGCCCCACAGACACACCATCACCGATATGGGATTTGTCGCTGACAATTGCCGTTGGATGAATCATGGTTTATTCCTCGAATGTTGCCATTAGCTCGGCCTCGGCCGCAACTTGATCGTCGACCTTGGCGACACCTGCCAATTTGATGACCTTGGCGCGCAGTTTGATGATTTCCACCTCAAGAATGAGTTGATCGCCGGGAACGACTGGTTTTCTGAATTTTACTTTGTCCAGCCCCATGAAGTACATCAGGGTCCTTTCGGACCTTGTTTCCCGGTTGGCCATGAACAGCACGCCACCGGCTTGGGCCATGGCCTCGACGATGAGGACGCCCGGCATGATAGGCGCTTCGGGAAAATGACCTTGAAAAAACGGTTCGTTGAAGGTCACATTTTTCAGCGCCTTGATTTTCTGTCCGGGTATGCATTCCAATACGCGGTCAACCAGAAGAAAAGGGTATCGATGGGGCAGGAAGCTCAGTATTTTTCTGATATCTATCGATGTCTCCATTTTGCGATTCCTTTGATGGATTCGGCGCCAGACCCACTGGCACGGTGCCGAAAAAAGCCTATTCGTGGATGGACGTCTCTTTTTCCAGTTTTGCGACTCGTTTTTCCATCTGTTTCATCTGCTTGTACATGTCGGGCAGATTGGGGATGACGTGCTGCAGCCGCAACCAGGTCCGGTGGGGGATCGCATTGATGCCGCCGGAGACGACGTGATGGTCGTCCACGTTATGGCCGACGCCTGTTTGAGGCCCGACGATGGCGCCGTTTCCGATGGAGATATGATCGGCAATGCCCGCCTGGCCCGCCAGAATGGCGTGATGTCCAATGGTCGTGCTGCCGGAAATTCCCACTTGCGCCACGAGAAGGGTGTGTTCGCCCACGACCACGTTGTGCGCAATGTGGACCTGGTTGTCCGTTTTAACCCCTTGCTGTATCCAGGTCTTGCCAAAAGTGGCCCGGTCGATGGTATTGGCGGCCCCAATTTCGACATCGTCATCAATTTGCACGATGCCGGTTTGGGGCATTTTTACATGCCGACCAGCCTCCTGAACAAAACCGAATCCATCGCTGCCGATTACACTGCCGGCATGCACGATCACCCGCCGGCCGATGCGGCAACGTTCCAGGATCGACACATGCGGGTAGATGATGGTTTCCGGACCGATGGAGACATTGTCGCCGATGAACACCAGCGGATGGAGGATGACACCGTCGGCCAGTACGACGTTTTGTCCGACAACCGTTCCTGCCCCTATGCAGACGTTTTCGCCGAGCTGGCAATTGTCGCCGATGACGGCCGACGGGTGAATACCCGGATCCGGCTTAGGCATGGGATGAAATTGGGCCAGCACCTTTGCAAAGGCGAGCTTTGGATTCTCCACTTGAATCATGGAGACGTTCGACTCGGACACATGCGATGGTACGATCACCGCTGCCGCTCTGGTTTGATCCAATTTTTTAAGGCTGGCGCCTTTTTCGGCGAAAGTGATATCCCCCGCTTGGGCTTCACCGATGGGGCCCGCTCCCGAGATCACACAGTCAGGGTCACCCAAAAGGTGGCCGTTGACCAGCTGTGCAATTTCATTCAGGGTCATTTGCATCGCACGCTATCCTCTGGGGCCTTGATTCTGCTTCCCCCGTTTGGCGTATTGTTCATTGTATAGCTTGATGATGGTATCGGTGATGTCGAGATTACCCGGTGCGTAGACCACGCTGATATCCTCCAGAATCAACAAATAACCTTCCTTCTTGCCATAGGACTGGATCAGCTGGAGAACTTCCTGGCGCACTTCGTTGACCAACCGGACCTGCATTTCCTGAATTTTTCGATCATACTTCATCTTCAGGGCTTTGACATCGGCAATTTTCCGATCCAGTTCCCACTTGAGTTCTTCGCGGGCCTCCTTGCTCATGATGCCCGTGTCTTTTTCGAGCCGTCCTTCCAAGGCCTTGATTTCTTCACCCTTTTGCTTGAGATCCTGCTCCATGCGTTGTCCCTCGGTATTGACGAGGTCCTTTACCGCCTTGCCACCCGTGGAGTTTTCGAAAATGGTTTGAAAGTTGATTGTTCCTATTTTAGCAACATCTGCACAGAATCCGGTCGTTGCAACCGCAGTCAAGAGAAACGCAAACATCGTCAGGGTTGCACCCACTGTCTTTCGAATTCGCATGACACCTCCATGATATGGATGATGACAAATCATCCGTTTTGTGGACGGGCACTCATTAGAATGATGATTAACGAGCGATTCGGCCGATTGTACGGTTCGTTCTTAACGCAAATTCATGCCCATGGCAAACGATGGCTGCGGTGGGCAATATCACACGGCAAGCCCCTTGTTTAGAAGGATCCTCCCAATGTGAACTCCCAGTTGCCGCCGGATTCCCCTTCTTTTCGGTCGAGAATCCAGCCATATTCGAGCCGAATGGGAGCAAACGGGGAGTTCCAGCGGATACCTGCACCGGCGCTCTGGCGCAAGTCGCCAATGTCGATACGATCATCATATACATTGCCGGTATCGTAAAAAACCACACCGTTGACCCCGGCTTCGGAAACGATGGGAAAGATGATTTCAAAATTGAACATGGCCATCTTTTCTCCGCCGATTTCCACCTCCCGTCCGTCGCTGTTAATCTCGGTCAGGTGGACACCCCGGTAGCCGAATCCGCGCATCGAATTGATGCCGCCGAGATAAAATTTTTCGTAGTCCGGCAGCAACTTGTCATCGCTGTTTTCATGCACAACGCCGACCTTGGCATTGGCAAAGCCGATGATGGGTTTCCAAATCGGGAAATACCAGGAGGTTTGGCCCACATATTTGGTAAACCCGATGTCGCCGCCCAATCCCGCATATTCCACGGAGATCAGGTGCCTGGAGCCTTCGGTGGTATTGAATGCCCGATCGCGCGAGTCATAGACCAGGCTGACGTCCGCGCTGCTGGTCAGGTTGGTTCCCTCCAACTCCTTGATGTTGTCGGAAACTTGCGATCGATAAGCTTCCTCTATGCTGATGTCGCTGATGTCCAGGTTGTATCCCCAGTAGACATTGGTGTAATCGGCCACGGTGTAGCCGAAGGTCACGCCGCCGCCTTTGCTGTCCCGGTCATATTCATCGTAGTCCTTGTCCTGATTGTAAGCGCGGACGGTTCCCTTTAAAAGCGTATCCATGATGTAAGGTTCGGAAAAGCTCGCCACAAAGTTGGTGGTGCGGGACCCGATCTGTCCGGAAAAACTCATGGCCTGGCCGCGGCCGAGGAAATTGCGTTTGCTGATCGAGCCGGTCAAAAAGACGTTCTCCTCGGAGCTGTAGCCGGCTCCGAAACTGAAGGTGCCGGTGGGCTTTTCGGTGACATCGATTTTGAGGACCATCTTGTCCTCGGAGCTGCCCTTGATCGTATCGACCTTGATATCTTCGAAATAGTCGAGACGGTAAAGGTTCCGGATGCTTCGTTTGAGTGCCTTGCCGCTGAAAAGGCCCTGCTCGTGGACATGCAGTTCGCGGCGAATTACCTTGTCCCGGGTGATGGTGTTGCCGTTGATCAGAATCTTTTCGAAGTAGACTTGGGCGCCCATTTTAATATGAAAGGCGATGTCGGCCGTCAAGGTATCCTCGTTTTGATCGATGGATGGCGAGACATCGGCATAGGCATATCCGTAATCGGAATAGAAATCGGTGAGTGCCAGAACATCGCTGCGGATTTTGTCCCGATTGAGGAAGGCTTCAGTGGCGATGCCAAGTTGTTGCAACAACTCCTCCTTAGGCACGATGAGATCGCCCGTAATATCCACATGGCCGACTTTATATCGCGATCCTTCCTCGATCTTGAGCGTGACCTGAATGCCTTTTTCCCCGATCTCCACCACCGGCTCCCCGACGCGGGCATTGATGTAACCGTTGTTGCTGTAAAAAGCGTTGAGCCGGGCGACATCCTGGTCCAGCTTGACCCGGTCCAGGTCGCCGGATGAGGTGAGCCAGTAGAAAAACCCCTTTTCAGAGAGGTCCATCTCTTTTTTGAGCCTTTTTTCCGTAAAGGCCTTGTTTCCCTCGAATACAATGGAGGTGACATAAAGCTTGGGGCCTTCGTCGATGATGAACTCAAGGTCGGCCTGGTTGTTGTCCAGGGGCTTCAGTTCATAGTCGACTCGAACCTTGTGATAGTTCTTCTCTTTGTAAAGCGTCTCGATCTGATCCATGTTGCTTCGGATTTTGAAGATGTTGAGTATCGCGCCGGTGCTGATGGTCAGATTATCGCGAATATCCTCCTCTTCGATGAAGGAGTTGCCCTTGATGTTGATGCGGCGGATGGTGGGTTTTTCTTTGACATGAAAGACGATGCGTTGGCGCCCTCCGTCTGGCTTGGCTTCGACCCGCACATCATCGAAGTAGCCCATGGTGTAAATGGCACGCAAATCTTCCGAAAGCGCTTGCGGTTTGAATACACTGCCGGGCCGGGTTTGCAGAACGCGCATGATGGCATCGGCCTCGATGCGTTGCTGCCCCATGACCTTGACGTCGCTGACCAGTTGGCGTTCAAACAATTCCATACCGATCTGGTTGGCGAGATCGTTGGTGATGGTGATGAGGTTTTCGAGATTCCGACCTTGCGCGAAAAAACGCTTGGGCGTTGTATCCGCTTTAATGTCCATCAATTGGGCGTCGATGCTGAAATCGTTTCCGATCAATGTAAAGCTGCCCCAGATGGCCTGATCTGCGTCCTGGTCGATGGCATACTCCCGAACCTGGGCCTGCCCGGCACGGGCGGCCGCAGCGGCCGATTCGATATCTGAATCTTGGGGCGTAATGGAGATGGCCCCTTCTTTTTCAAGCTGTCGCGCCAGCACGGATGCAATCTGGCTGCTTAAATAGCCGACGTCCCGGTCTGCGTTGATGTGTAGGGGCATGACCATGACTTTAGGTGTTTTTGACGTGCCGTTGGCCGCCATGATGGCATCGAGGGGAACAATGAGAAGAAATGTCAGAAAGGCGACCCAGATGGTTTTCATGACAGGAATCAATCGGTTCAATCGCATCATCGTTTCGCCTGTATTTCCTGGCGCTCTGCGCAACGCATAAATATCATAGATAAATGAGACGGCCGTCAACGATGGTGGCCTGGCGTTCCATGATATGGGCCAGGTCCATATTGTGTGTCACGACCACCATGGCCATTCCCATCTCGCGATTCAATTCGAGCAAAAGCTCATGGATCTGTTCGCTGTTCTTCTTGTCCAGGTTGCCGGTGGGCTCGTCGGCGAACAAGATCGGTGGGTTGAGCACAAGTGCACGCGCCAGGGCCACGCGCTGCTGCTCGCCACCGGAAAGATCGGTCGCTTTGTGGTGAAACCGACCGGCAAGGCCCACGCGATCCAGAATGGATGTCGCCAACTGTTCGGCGCGTTCTTTATCCATTCCTTGGATCAGCGCAGGCATTAACGTGTTCTCCAAGGCTGAAAATTCGGGTAGCAGATGATGAAATTGGAATACAAACCCCATCGTCTGATTGCGAAAACGGGCCAGTCGATGTTCGTCGAACTGGAACACATCTTCACCCTTGAAATAGAGCTTGCCGCTGTCCGGGTAATCCAAGGTCCCCAAGATATGCAGCAAGGTTGATTTTCCGATGCCCGATGCGCCCACAACCGCCACGGTTTCACCCATACGCAAGGTAAAGTCAAGTCC
>Ga0209164_1001809_pt1 | contig 25375 bp, 18 predicted proteins | sample MTBNYHSulfiMetaG_FD_187458 | JGI IMG/M metagenome (GOLD analysis project Ga0209164, IMG submission 187458) | Enrichment culture microbial communities from rom New York Harbor, USA that are MTBE-degrading - MTBE-NYH (New York Harbor Sulfidogenic)... | ecosystem: Environmental > Aquatic > Marine >... | reverse complement strand
ATGGTCATAACTGTTATAGATTGTGGTTAAACCTATTAAGTTACTGATTATCAGGGACTTAACCAAATTATTTACCATTTATTTTATTGAAAATCAAACATTTATGTTAAAGTTTAACGAACTATTAATATAAAGGACTAAGCATTTATTTTGCTGAAAATATGGGAACTATTGTACAGAATGTAAATGAAGTCAAACCTCATATTTTCAATTCTGTCCCAAGGCTTCTTGAGCGGGTTTATGATAAGATCATTGGTAAAGGGAAGGATCTTCCGTATATAAAGAAACAGCTTTTCTTCTGGGCTGTAAATCTGGGTTTTAAGTATAAATATGAAGGTAACAGCCTGTATTACAGGATAAGGTTAAAGATTGCCGATGCACTGATCTTTAAGAAATGGCGTGCAGCACTTGGGGGTGAAATTGTGTACATTGTATCCGGCGGGGCAGCTCTTCAGCCAAGACTGGCTCATATATTCTGGGCTGCAGGAATAAAAGTTATGGAAGGTTATGGACTGACTGAAACTTCTCCTGTGATAGCTGTAAATAATCCACTTACCGGGGAAGTTATGTTTGGAACAGTCGGTCCTGTTCTTGAAGATGTTGAGGTAAAAATTGCAGAAGACGGGGAAATCCTTGCCAGGGGACCGAATATCATGCTTGGATATTATAAGCAACCTGAGCTTACTGCAGAAGCCATTGATGAGGAAGGATGGTTCCATACAGGGGATATCGGGGTTCTTGTTGATAATAAATTCTTAAAGATCACGGACAGGAAAAAAGAAATGTTCAAACTTTCCAGCGGTAAATACATTGCTCCCCAGGTTATAGAAAACAAGCTGAAGGAATCTTTCTTCATTGAAAATATTATGGTAGTGGGCGAAAACCAGAAATTCGCCAGTGCCCTGATATCTCCGAATTTTGAGTTCCTGCATAACTGGGCAGGACTGCATGGCATAAAATTCAGGGACAATGAAGAACTTATAAGCCTGCCCGAAGTAAATACCCGTTACCAGAAAGAAGTGAATGAGATCAACCAGGGATTAAGTCCCCATGAAAACATAAAGCGCTTCCGGCTGGTGGGTGATGAATGGAGCCCGGTTACAGGGGAACTTTCACCTACACTTAAGCTGAAGAGAAGAGTGCTACAGGATAAATACAAGAAAGTGCTGGATGAGATATATTTGATGGAGAAATAGGTGTAGGGATCAAGGGGATCGGGGGATCAAAGGGATCGAGGGATCAAAGGGATCAAAGGGATCGAGGGATCAAAGGGATCAAAGGGATCGAGGGATCAAGGGATCGAGGGATCGAGGGATCGAGGGATCGAGGGATCAAGGGATCGAGGGATCGAGGGATCGAGGGATCGAGGGATTAAAGGGATCACGGGGATTGAGTATATGAGTATATGAGTATATGATTATAAGAGTAGAGACACGAAATATTGAGTTTATTGAATATTCCTATACATCCAACTGGTCGTATTACCTTTTTTACACCATTTGACAGCTTTGGTAATTTCCCTTTTACAAAGAGCACTTTCCCTGTCACAAATATCTTGTTCTTCGGTCATTTCATCTAATTCCAGGAGAAAAGGAAGGGCTGTTTCATCAGCAAACTGACCAATAGCCCAGATCGCAGTATTTTTATCCTTATACGAATAATTGTCTGAATATACTAATTCCATAAGTGATCTCAAGGAGTCTTTCCCGAAGTCATTCTTTGCAGTAAGCGTTATTTCCTTCACATGGGAATAAATAATTGCGAAAGAATAAATTATTCCTGCAATAAAACAAAGAAATCCCAGCATGCATATCCCTGTAATCAACTTTTTCCTGATGGAGAAATTACAATTGCGTTTCATTTTTTTACCTGTATTACTGATTTTTAGATTTATCCGTCATTTGAACTATTCCTGGAAAAATCAACCATCAATCGGAAATACATTTTTTCCCTGATTTTACTGCATAACCATTCTTGTTCTCATTATCTTATTTCCCTTCAGCTCAACAATATAGTACCCGGGCTGGATATTTCCTCTTTCCAGGACGTAACGGTCTTCATTAATATCGCTGATCGTGCGGATTACTTTACCACTTATATCATAAATTGTTATTACATAAGTTTTCCTGTCGTGATTTCTCCAGGTAATTAAAACATGATCAGTTGCAGGATTAGGGTAAATATTGATTTCATTTTCAATTATTGATTCTATACCTGAGAATCTCTGGTTATCCTCAAGATTAGAGAAAGAATGCACAAATGGCCCTGCCCCGGCTTTTTTGGCCGGTTTTGCTGCATAACAGGGGCTGTCTTTTCTGACACCTACCTGGTAATAGATGTTTCCCTCTGCATTCATGTCATTCCATTCAGTGAAAGCTGATGAGACCGAATCATAAAGGATCATGTTATCAGCAGTTGTCCCCCTGAAAATATAAAAATATTCATAATCCCAGGCATTACTCTCATCAATATACCTCGTCCAGTTCAGCACCACAGTATTGGGCTGCACTCCCTGAGAGGCTCCCAGGAAAATAGTCTGATGAAATTTACTTTTTACCGATTCATTACCACAGGTATCAATAACAGAAATGGCGTATCTTGCTGCTACTGCTTCAGGAGTAGATGTATAATCCACCCATAGGGGACGATCCCCATATGTTACATTCCCGACAGGAACATAGTTATTCCCGTAGAGTTTATAAACATTATATGAAGAGATTCCCTGGTCAGGGATGTTATCCCAGATGATCATATTTTTCTTTTCTTCCATATCTACGGTAACCATGCAGATGGCAGCCCCGGGATATGGAGATACAATACTCAGGTTCAGAGTGTCAGTATAACCATCGCAATGATCGTCAGTCACTGTTGCATAATACAATCCGGCATCTGAAACATATATTTTACTTCCTGTGCTGCCTGTATTCCATGCATATGTAAGGGAGGGAGAGGAGGAATCAATGATCTGTGTTTCAAGTTCCAGCACTTCGTTTTTACAGATACTCACCTCACCTGAATAATTCAGTTTTACTTCAGGGGATTTAAATACATTTACCTCTTTAACAATTTCAGAACACAGATCATCATTACATGCTATAAGTTTTACCTGGTAAGTACCCTTAACGTCAAAAAGATGATTAAAATCCTTAACTGTGTATTCAATAGTCCCATCGTTATTTATATCCCATTGGTAACGGGTAAGATCATCACTATTGGTGGAAGTATTTGTAAAGATAGTTTCTTCAGGGAGGCATGCTGTGGAAAAATCAAATTCTGCTACAGGTGCCACAGGCTGTAGGCGTGTAACCCCGTTAAAACCTGTACTGAACCAAACATTTTTTGCCTGATCAATATCAATATTATATATATCTCCCAGTAATCCTTTATCCCTGTTAAAAACTTCATAAGTTCCTTCATTGAATTTAACCGCTTCGGAAAAACTATATAACCATACAACATTATTAAAGTTTCCCGGAATAAGCTGAAATACGTTCAGGGGAGGTTTATTCCAGTATTGTAATTCATTTCCATTCATTAATACAACATGATTATCCGTCAACACCCAGATATTGCATTCATCATCAGTTTTCAGGTCATAAATATATGTATAAGCTGGAAATCCTTCTCCAGGGGTAAATTCTGAGAATATTCCCGTTGCAATATCATATTTACCCCATGGTCCGTTAGCATTATAATATACTGTGGTGCTATCTGCTGCAATTCTTCCAATGGTATTTCCCAGGACATTACTGTTTGAAGTTGTAAACATCCCGTAACTCAGATCATCGGGATCAAACCAGGTAAGTCCTTTATCCGAAGCGATCCAGATGAGCCCGTTGTATTTATCTTTTACAACCCCGTAAATATCGAAATAGGATGGGAAATTCTCAGATACAGTATAAATAGTGCGATTATTTTCCGTATCGAATTTATTCAGTAGTATACTATAAGAAGTGGAGACACAGGGTGCCCATTTATTATCTTGTTCATCAATCAGCATATGCCACGGGTACCCTCCGAAATTATTGTAAGTATTCCAGTAGGTATTGTCTTTAAATTCTATCATGTTCATTACCTGTCCGAACATATACGCATTTCCCTTACTATCAACTCCTGTGCAGTTTATCATTTCAGATGGCAGACAATTAAGGAGGAAAGGCATGGTCCATTTACCGGTATTAAAATCAATCCTTGCCAGGCCATTCCAGCTTCCTATCCAGATATTCCCGGAAATATCGCAGAGAACATCATTTGCATATCTATCATAATCTCCGGATGTTACCGGAAAGAAATAATCAGCAGTGCCCAGTGCAGGATTATACCTGCAAATCCCGTCATATGACTGGCTTCCGAACCATAAATTACCTGAATTATCTGTAGAGATAGATGTTGCATATATTGTACTTATAGCAGATCTGTGATCTTCCCATTGTTCAGTTGCCGGATTGAAAGAATAAATCCCGTACTGCCAGAAGCTAAGCCACAGTTTGCCATTAGCATCTTTTTCCATAGTATGTACATAATTATTCTTATCATACCCTATCAGAGGAAAAGATTTAATATTTCCGGCAGCATCTATTCTGATCAACGGATCATTTGAGGAGCGTGAACTGAACCACAAATTGCCATAATCATCTGCGACTACTGTCTGAACAAAGCACTCAGGATCGTTGGCTCTTAATAATGACCATGTATTCCCGTTATATTTCAGAATGCCTACATTAGTTGCAAAAAGAAGATTCCCAAGGAGATCTGAAGTAATAGAAAATGCGTGCCATACTGTATAGGAGGAAACTGAAATGGAAGGATAATAAGTCCAGCTTGATCCGTCAAATCTGGAGAAGCCGCCATTACTATATGCCAACCAGTAATTATTAAAATGGTCTTTATACATGAAACTTACGGCATCCTTTTTCAGTCCGCTGTTCAGGGTATTATAATGCAAAACCACAGAGCCGTTGGATTTTTTTCTTTTATATACACCACCGGAGGTACACAACCATAAATAATCACCATCCTCCAGGAGCTGGTTTATTTTATTTGTGTTGGTATAATTAATCACCTTATATTGTCCGTCCAAAGAGAACGAAATGCATATCAGGGCTATCAGAAAACAAAACATCATTTTCATATTACAAAGATTTTATATGCAAAATATAGAAATTTTGATTAAAAACAAAAAATGCATGAGTCTGAGGATGTCGGAAAAATCAAAGACAGCTTTTTTATTAAAAAAAGGCTGTACTATAATATACAGCATATTGTTCTCTTCACCGACGCTGTCCGGCTGAAAAACGCCGTACAGGTCTTATCAACCGAAACTTCAGTGCAAGTTGGTTTTACTCACCGTAACTTTTGTTAAGGTGATCTACCTTCTGGTAATAATTACCCATTTGTAAAACCTGGCTCTGCCACCAGTCATCTGAAGCTGTAGCGAAAGATGAGCGTTGAACAGGGACGACAAAAAACTAAGTTTGTCATAAAGGACCTTTTGTACTGCCTCATGGTAAAACTATAGCAATGGTATTTCACTTCCCTGTTTTTCTCAACAGGTAAGCCACTTTATAGGGATAACCACCCCCGCCATTCCTCGATATATACAAGCGGTAATACAGTTGGGAACGTGGGGTAATAAACATGTGATCATTAGGTTCAGGATCAGTGAGTACCATAATTGCAGGCCTTCCGTCAGTATCATGGGCTGAGATTACCAGCTCGCTGCGAAAGTCTCCGGCAAGATCAATAGTACTTAATAATTCTGAACCATGAACCGGGTTAGGTATTTCTCCCGGAAAAGGAACAATTTCCTTTCCATTAAATTTTCCAACCAGGGAACCGTTCCCGTAAAGCAATTCATTAGCTTCGTCTCCATCCCATTCGACCGGTGAATAGCCTAAAAAGTTGATACTTTTACTTAATAATTCCCCTTTTGATGAGAACATCATAACCGTTTCATTTGAAGCATCCTGGTTAGCTACAATTTCCATTCCCGGGGAATTTTTGTCAATATCTGCAGCCCAGGCATCATGAGCGTGAGACCATACCGGGTCGTCCTCCCAATTATTCTTCCATATAATTTCCCCACTGGTTCCATCAACCATATATACTCCGGCGCAAATGGCCATTTCTATTGAGTATGCCACTTCAAGTCCCGGTCTTTCCGGAATGAAATCGTGTATCATTATTTTATCAGCATGAGTTAAGTATGTGGACCATCTCATGGTACCATCAGAGTTGAGTGCTGTAGTTCCGTATATTATTTCCTGTTTCCCGTCACCATCCAGGTCAGCAACCTCAATAATATGTGCTCCTGAACCTCCCGTAGCACCGAAACTTTTATATTCCCATATTTTATTCAGCATATTGTCATAAGCAGTAATTATTTCATTCTCATAAATACCAGTCATTGTAACTACAGAGGGAGTTTTACCATCCAGGTAAGCGATACTCATCTGTACCCTGGTGGATGATATCTGGAAATCAGTAGCCATTTCAGTCCAAGGAGTTTTACATTTGACCTGTCCGGTCATTCCATTTAATATGGCCACATAATTTTTTTCTTCTAGCTGTAATAAAGTAATTACTTCATCTTTCCCGTCACCATCCATATCCCATACATTAAAAGGACAATTATTGGCATTGCCGTATATGTTTTCATGATATGCAATATCCTTTCTCCATAAGGATCTCCCGGTATATGAAAAAGCTTCAAGCTGAACCGGTATTCCGGGGTCCTGTGACATTTCAGTATTGCCATTATTCAACCTGATCACGCAGTTTAGTCTGCCATATCCTTCAATATTTCCAAAAACAGGTGTCATCTCCCCTCTTGTTACGAGGGGTTTATATTTAACAATTATGGGGTAAGATTCCGAACCGACAGTTATTCCGCACCATTCAGACGGATTAAGTTCATCCCCCTGTTCATTTACAGGGATTACCCGATATTGATATCTTACTCCCTTTTCCAGGTTACTATCATCAAGGTAAGATGTTGTATTAACAGGTTCTGAATTAATTTTTTTACCCCTGTGAGAACGATAAACCCCTTTTATCCTGTAAATATTAAAACTGGTTCCGGGCTGATCGGTTTCAAGGAATGCCCAGCTAAGTGCTATTTTCCCAGGCGAATGATCAACTGCAATCATGCTGCGGTTATTCATTTTCCATAATGTTCCTTCAGGTTCCCGTACAAGACGGAATCCGATATCAGGGTGTCTGTTTCCTTTGCCATGATTATTATAGGATACTCCTGCTCTCAGGAAAAACTCAGGTCTTGCCCAACTGCCTCCTGCAATATTTCTTTCCACCTCAAAAGGAGCTTCAATCCTGTATTTGAATCTTGCAAGTGCCAGGTCTTTATTGTTAGCAATAAGATTCCACACATTTCCTGCCATCTGGTATAAACCTGAACTATTTTGCATACCCCAGCGGGCAGGCTTAAGATATTTTTCCCATTCTCCGAATGATCTGTCGCCTGACACATTATAATTCACACTATCAGTAAGTAAAGAAGGATCCTTATCACCCCAGTAATACAATGGGGAATTATTTTTAAGATATTTCAAATAAAATCCCCGGCGTGAAAAATCTGTTTCCTCCATTGTAAATATACACGAATCAACTCTTCCCAATGCAGCATATGCAAATTCGAGATCAGAAGGAAGCCTGTAGATCCTTCCTGTTTTTTCAATCAGCCAGTTCAGGTAATGTTGAACATCTTCGCGGTTAATAAAAATAACAGGATATTCCTCTTTCCCAGCAGGAATCCGTCCATTGGTCCAATGTTCAGGATATTGGTATCCGGTTGCATCAATGAATAATTTGTATTCTGCGTTGGTAACAGGATGATCCATTATCTCGAAATCACCAAGAACAATGTCTCCCGGCATTTCAGAACCGGGAATTCTGACAAATCCTGACGGTTCAATATTGTTTTCTTCGGATAACTTACTGCAGGATGAAATTACCAGGAAGATCGGGATGAGGATAAAAATGATGTGTTTCATTATGGTTATTATTTTAATTAATCCTTAATATTGAGATTACTACCTATTTTTAATAATTACAGCGACCTTTCTTATAAAGAAAAGATATCACGCTATCGCTCTATGTGACAAGCTTTTATATAGACAGGATAATGGAAGCTGTCTCATAAATGTTTTTTACCACAAAGTACACTAAGGATATCACAAAGATCACTAAGTTTATATTCCTGATTAATATTACTTTGTGTGCTTTGTGACTTCCTTAGTGTACTTTGTGGTTAAAAATATTTTGTCTATTTAGACAGCACCTACTTACGGGTAAACAAACCTGATTGTCACCCTGAACGCTAATGAAAGGCCTCATCTTTAATAATTCATACACTTTCATCATCAAGCCTTCCTTATCACCCACAAACCCCCGAACACAAGCAAGCCATTAACAATCAGTAATTCAAAGCCAAACTTATACCCATTAAATAATTCTTCCGAATATATACTTAATAAATAACACAATACAGGAGCAATTATTGCAATCAAAGGGGCCCATTTATCTTTAATTTTCCACCTGGTAAACAGTCCGAAAGCGAAAAGTCCGAGAAGAGGGCCGTATGTATATCCAGCAACTGTAAAAACTGCACTGATAACATTTGAATCATTAATCATCCTGAAAAGAAGAATAATAATGATCATGATCATAGAAACAGCGATATGGGTTCTTTTTCTCAGAACCTGCAGTTTACCGTTTGAAAATTTTCTTCCGTCAAGGATGTCTATTGTAAAAGAAGTTGTTAATGAAGTAAGTGCGGAATCGGCACTGGAGAATGCTGCCGCAATAAGTCCGATAATAAAAAGCACGCCGATAAAGGGCGACAGATAATTTCCTGTTGCTATGAGAGGGTAAAGATCATCAGAATTAGCAGGAAGGGGAATTCCTTTTGTTCCTGCATATATGTACAACAGAGCCCCTACTGAAAGAAAGAGAAGATTTACCGGTAACAGTGAGATGCTCATCAGGTAAATATTCTTTTTTGCATCCCTGATATTCCTGCAGCTTAAATTTTTCTGCATCATGTCCTGGTCGAGGCCGGTCATTACAATGGCAATAAATGCCCCACTAAGAAACTGCTTCACAAAGTGATACTTACTGCGCCAGTTTGTCCATTCCCATATCTTTGAGTATTCGCTGTCCTTAACGGTTTGAATGATGTCACCGGCATCAAGGTTCAGTTCTTTTCCTATTAGTATTATTGTCAGGGCAATGGCTGAAAGCATAAAGAAAGTCTGCAGGGTATCTGTCCAGATTATTGTTTTTATACCTCCCCTGTAGGTATAGAGCCAGATCAGGAAAATTGTAATTGTAACGGTCAGCCAGAAAGGCACGTTCCATTTTTGGAAAACACTGATATACAATACGTTTGCAACCAGAAAAAGCCTAAATGCAGTACCAATGGTTCTTGAGAGGAGGAAAAAGGAAGCTCCTGTTTTATAGGAAGATCTGCCGAATCTTTCATTAAGCCAGGTATAAATGGAAGTAAGTTGCAGGTTGTAATACAGGGGGATAAGGACATTTGCGATGACAAAATATCCCAGAAGGTAGCCCAGGATCATCTGCATATAAGTAAACTGACTCTCTCCTACCCAACCGGGAACTGAAATAAAGGTCACTCCTGATAAAGAAGCTCCTATCATTCCAAAAGCCACGATATACCATGGCGACCTGCGGTTACCGAGAAAAAAAGATTCATTATCTGCCTTCCGGGAAGTGATAAGGGAAACAATGATCAGCAGGGAAAAATACCCTGTAATAAGGCTAAGAAGAAATAAAGGTGACATATATTTTTAAATTCCTACTGCAAGAATAATAAAAAAAATTGCATTAGCCGGAATATGCTGTTAATTTTAGGGCAAATTTAACCTTCCTGAAATGAGTTACAATTTTCCTTCAAAGTTGCTGGAAGAGGCTGTGAATGAGTTTTCCAAACTCCCCGGAATAGGCAGTAAGACCGCTTTACGGCTGGTTTTTCATCTTCTCCGGCAGTCTCCCGGGGATTCTGATGCACTTGGAAATGCAATTATCCGCCTCAGAAATGAGATCAAACATTGTACAATATGTCATAATATAAGTGATACAAGTGTCTGCCAGATATGCTCGGATCTCTCCCGTGATAAAAAAATTGTGTGTGTGGTGGAAAGTATAAGAGATGTTATGTCAATTGAGAATACACATCAATACAAGGGGGTTTATCATGTTCTGGGAGGGATAATATCCCCGATGGATGGGATTGGGCCGGGAGATCTTACTATTTCATCCCTTGAAAACAAAGCTGCAAAAGGAGAAATCGGTGAAGTGATCTTTGCACTTCCAACGACTATGGAAGGAGATACTACATGCTTTTATATTTACCGGAAAATAAAGGATTTTGATTTAAAAATCACTACACTTGCACGTGGTGTATCCGTTGGTGATGACCTGGAATATGCTGATGAAATAACATTAGGCAGGTCAATAATCAACCGACTGGAATTTGAAATGACACTTGGCAGACAATAACTATCCTGAAAACATTAATCGAAATCAACAAATTATCCTATTTTTACAGCAAAAAAAGAATCTTCAGATTGATGGAACTGAAAAACAATATTTATGTAATTGAGGATATTCCTGTAAAGAAGCTTGCAGAGAAGTACGGTTCTCCTCTTTACATTTACAGCACGGCGAAAATAAAGGAGCAGTACAAAAGGCTGAATGAAGCTTTCAGTGCTTCCAGGGTAAAAATACATTATGCAGCCAAGGCATTGACAAATATTAATGTTCTTAAAGTATTTAATAAACTTGGGGCAGGACTTGATGCAGTTTCCATACAGGAAGTATGGCTGGGACTCAGAGCCGGCTTTAAACCTGCTGATATTATATTTACTCCTAACTGTGTCTCACTGGAAGAAACAGAGATGGCTGCAATGGAAGGAGTGAAATTAAATATTGATAATTTATCTATTCTGGAGCAATTCGGACATAAATACGGAAATACTTTTCCTGTATGTATTAGGATCAATCCTCACATCATGGCTGGTGGTAACAGTAAAATTTCCACAGGACACATTGATTCCAAGTTCGGGATTTCCATTTATCAGATGCCACATGTAAGGAGAATACTGGAAACTACAGGATTACGTGCCGAAGGATTGCACATGCATACCGGTTCAGATATACTCGATGTGGAAGTATTTCTGAAAGGGGTGGAAATTATGCTTGAAACAGCAAAGCAATTTGATAATTTAAAATACATAGACCTCGGCAGCGGATTTAAGGTACCTTACAAGCCGGATGATATATTCACTGATATAGAATCCCTCGGTGCTACTCTTACCAGGAAATTCAATGCTTTTTGCAAAGAATACGGGAAAAAACTGACACTTATCTTTGAACCGGGCAAATTCCTTGTAAGTGAATCCGGGATTTTCGTTGCAAAGGTAAATGTGATCAAACATACCACATCCACTGTTTTTGCTGGTCTTGATACAGGACTCAATCACCTTATCAGGCCTATGTTTTATGATGCTTACCATCATATTGTGAATATTTCCAGACCCGACGGAAAAACAAGGATATATACGGTTGTAGGATATATTTGTGAAACTGACACATTTGGATGGAACCGCAAAATAGCAGAGATATCGGAAGGTGATTACCTGGCATTTATGAATGCCGGCGCATATTGCTACTCGATGTCTTCCAACTATAATTCGAGGTTCAGACCTGCTGAAATAATGATTGAAGATGGGAAGGATATACTTATCACCAGGAGGGAAACTCTTGATGATCTGCTAAAAAACCAGGTTATTCATGAACCCTGATAAATCAATTCCTGAAAAAATGCATGGACCTAACTGTTATCATAATAAACTACAATGTCAGATACTTCCTTGAGCAGTGCCTGCATTCGGTAAAAAATGCAATAAAAAGCATAGATGCGGAGATTATTGTAGTTGATAATAATTCTGCTGACGGATCGTGTTCTATGATCAGAGAGAAATTCCCGGAAATAAAACTGATAGAGAACAGGATAAACCAGGGATTCAGTAAAGCTAATAACCAGGCTCTGAAAATTGCTGCCGGCCGTTATTGTCTTCTTTTAAATCCGGATACTATCGTTGAAGAGTCAACATTTACCAGGTGCATTGCTTTTATGGAAAGTCATCCTGAGGCCGGGGCATTAGGGGTAAAAATGATAGACGGGAAGGGACATTTTCTGCCAGAATCAAAACGTTCACTGCCAACTCCTGCAATTGCCTTCTTTAAAATATTCGGCCTGTCGAAATTATTTCCGCATTCAAAAATATTCGGCCGGTATCACCTCAGCTATCTCGATAAGGATAAAATCCATGAAATAGAAATAGTATCCGGTGCTTTTATGTTCCTGCGCAAAGAAGCATTGCACAAAACAGGGTTCCTGGATGAAGATTTTTTTATGTACGGGGAAGATATTGATATATCATACAGGTTGATCAAAGCAGGATATAAAAACTATTATTTCCCGGAAACAACAATAATCCATTATAAAGGGGAAAGCACAAAAAAAGAGACTATAAATTATGTCATTGTATTTTACAGGGCTATGCTTATTTTTGCCCGCAAACATTTTACAAGAAAGAAAATAAGATCATTTTCCATTCTTATTACCCTGGCTATTTACTTCAGGGCTTCACTCTCCATAATGAAAAGATTTTTTAACAGTATTTATCAGCCCCTGATTGATGCTGTACTCATTTATACAGGATTTATCCTTTTTTCTAATTTATGGGAAAAATACCGGTACGGATTTACGGAATACTTTCCGGAAGAGTATTTTATTTATTTTATCCCGGGATACATAATCATTCTCCTGTTTTCTATCTATTACTCAGGAGGTTATGAAAAGCCTATGCGAATATGGAACCTGATCCGGGGGTATCTCACCGGCGTGATAATACTCCTTGTTGTTTATGCCCTGCTGCCGGAAACAATGAGATTCAGCAGGGTTATAATACTTTCAGGTGCGGCATGGGGCATTCCTGCCTTAATTCTCCACAGGGTCATTCCTTCCCTCTTTAAGTCTGAAGATTATGAGCTGGCAGCTCAGAAGAAAAGGAAGAATATAATTATCGGACAAAGGGACGAGGCTGACAGAACAGCAGGTATTCTGCAAATAACAAATCCGGATACCGAAATTACTGGATACGTTTCATCATTAAATAATCCCGAAACGGGAACCCCCTTTATCGGAACCGCTAAGCAATTAAGAGATATAGTGTTAATCAATAAAATTGATGAAATTATATTTTGTGCCAGGGACATTCCCTCAAAAGAAATTATCAGTTACATGTCGTTACTCTCAGGATTAAAGGTTGATTTTAAAATAGCTCCTCCTGAAAGCATTTCCATCATTGGCAGTAATTCTATAAAAACATCAGATGATCTTTTTCTGGTTTCATTTAACTCGATTTCAAAAGAAGTCAATAAACGAAATAAAAGATTGTTTGATATCCTTTCTTCCTTAATAATTATCATTATCTCGCCTGCATTCTTCGTGATCTTTAAAAGCTACAGCAAAATATTTATCAGTGCATTCAGGGTTTTCTCCGGCAACTATACATGGGTTGGTTATTGCACACTAAGCGATGTCAGTGTATTCCCTCAGTTGAAAAAGCCCGTTTTCACTTTATCATCAGGACTTTCCACTGTTCCGGATAAAGCAAGATCAGAAAAACTGAATATTTTGTATGCGAGAGATTATAATGTATTGAGAGATTTCCAGGTTCTATGGCGCAACCTCATTAAAAAACAACAGTGATTCTCCCGGTGCAGATCCTCAAAAAACTGAATATCAGAAAAAAGGAAATATGAATTCTCACTAAAAATGTGGAAAAAAAAAGTAATCAATGCGAGTTACCCGTTCTTTTGTTCATCTTTAATTTGTAAATTTGTTAGTTTATGATGAGTCATTTTATACTATACTGCAAACTAGTTATCCCTGTATATGAGAAAAAACCTGGTATTTGTCCTTCTCCTTTCCGGTTTGTTGAATACTCCGGTTAGTGCACAATCCACGGATTTAAGAGAATTATTTCTTGCAGCTGAATCTTATTACCTTTTTGAAGAATTTGATGAGGCACTGCCGCTCTATCTCCGTGTTTACCGGCAATCTCCGGATAATGATAATATCAGTTTCAAAATCGGGGTTTGTTATTTAAACAATCCCTATGAAAAAGAAAAATCTATTTTCTACCTGGAAAAAGCTTCACAGAATATCAGTCCTAAATACAAGGATAATAATTTCAAGGAAACTGATGCTCCCCTTGAAGTGTTGTATTACCTGGGAAATGCATACAGGGTGAATAATATGCTTGACAAGGCAAAAGAATCATATAACCGGTTCCTGGATTTGCTCGACACAAAAATTTATGATGATGTTCTTGTAAAAGAACAGCTCAAAGCAGTTGAAGTGGCTGAGAACCTTATGAAAAAGCCTGTAGATATGGATGTGGAAGCACTTCCGGGTATAATAAATTCTCGTTTTGCAGATAAAAATCCCGTGTTAAGCGGTAACGAACAACATCTTGTTTTTGTATCGCGGCTGCAATTCTATGATGCAGTATTTTATTCTGAAAAAGTTAACGGGGAATGGACAAATCCCAGGAATATAATACCGGAACTCGAAGTTGACGGTGATGTATTTCCCACAAGTCTTTCATGGGACGGCACTGAATTATACGTATATCGCAATGATAATTTTATTGGAAATATTTATTCCTCCAGGCGCGTGGGGGATACATGGACTCCTTTACAGAAACTGAATGATAATATCAATACAAAATATTGGGAATCACATGCTTGTATAAATAAGGATGGAAATCTTCTGTATTTTGCCAGTAACAGGATTGAAGGGTATGGAGGGCTGGACATATATTTATCTCAGAAAATGCCTGACGGAACATGGGGGACTCCTGTAAATCTGGGTCCGACAATAAACACAAAGTATAATGAAGATACTCCTTTTATTACAGAAGATGGTTCAAAACTCTTCTTTAGCTCTTACGGTCATTATAATATGGGGGGATATGATGTTTTTATGAGCATCAGGAAAGAGGATGGCACATGGGCAGAACCAAGAAACCTTGGATACCCCATAAATAGCACCGATGATGATCTGTTTTTTAATCCTGTTAAAAATGGGACTATAGCCTATTATCCCCGCTATAAAGAAGACGGTTTTGGCCGGCACGATATTTACCGGTATAAAATTTATGGTCCTGATAATCCAAGGCAGTATCTTATTACCGGCTACCTCGATTTTCCGGGAGAAACTACTGATACCTCTGATATTGTGATCAGTGTAAACGACCCTGAATCAGGTAAAAGCCTGGTAAATATCAATCCATACCAGGACGGGAGCTTTCAGTTCGAAATCCCTGCAGGTTCATATGATCTGATCATAAAAAGTAAGAAATTCATTGAGCATTTACAGAAACTGGAGGTTTCCCAAAGCACACCTCATTCAGGGATTATTATGCCCGGGAAAATCAGTCTTGTCCCTGCACCACCCCCTCCTGTTCCGGTAGATGCTGACAAGATGCTGACATTGAAAGATACCCTCATTGAAGTGGACTCAGGAGATAAAGTCAGGTTAAGGTTTGATGCAGAGAGAGGAAGTACGGTAATCATCAATGTCTATAATGATTCTTTGCTCATTTCAAGTGATACGATTGATTCCTCCCGTAGAAGGGAAACATTTGATTTTCAACCCCTTCCCGGAACAAACATTGTTGAATTCATCCTTACCGATAAAGATGGAAACACTATTGTAAAGAAAGCTGAAGTAATATTTAAACCACGGATAAAAGAAGTATCTGAAAAGGATTCAGTTACCGCACCTGAAATGGTACTGCCTGCCACTTCTCCTGATATAACCGAAACAGATTCTTATCCTGGATTTTACAGGGAACTTCTCGACCTGTGTCCTGAAGGGAACCTGAAAAATTTCCTGGAAAATATTGATCTGGAAAAGGAAGAAATTACTACAAGAGAAGAACTTATTTCTTACCTTCAAAAAAATGCAGGCTCTCATGGATACACCCAAGGTGAAGTTTGTAAACTTATGTCTGCTTTGTATAATAAAGAACAACCAGATGAATTCCTGCAAAAATTACTTCCATTTACCAGCGGGAACCTCCGCGAATTCCTGTCAGGACTGGACCTGGAAAAAGCAGGAATAAAAAGTGTGGAAGATTTGATTGATTACATTCTGCACAATGCAGAAAAACACAATTACCAGGTTGATGATCTTTGGGATGCAATAATAAACCTTATTTCGTCATCCGGCGAAGCAACTGAATTAAAAGAAGCCATTGAAACTAAAACAGGGAGAAAAGGACTGATCAGAAGTATTATATATACAGGATTTGTTTTTCTTCTTCTGGGTGTTATAATTTTATTTTTGATCTGGAAAGAGAGGAGAAAAAAGAAAAAAAATGAATTAATAAAAGGGACAGGTGGGCATTAATTGACATTTTTTCAGTAGATTGCATATTTTATTATATATTTGTTTTAACGACAAATGTTCTGCCAATGAAAAAAATAGCCCTGACACTTATTACTGGTCTTACTTTTTTAGCATTATTTCAATTAAATGCTCAAAAAGACCCAATCAGAGATGAATTTTTTGATGGAGAATTTTTTCTTGCTGAAGAGGAATACTCTGAGGCAATTCAAGCTTATTTAAAAGTTTTTAATGCCGGTAACCAGGATAATGCGAACATTAATTACCGCATTGGAATGTGTTATATAAATATTCCCGGGGAAAAAAACAAGGCGATCCCATACCTTGAAAAAGCTGTAACTAATGTATCTCCTAACTATAGGGAAGGTGTTTATAAAGACCCGAAAGCACCTGTTGATTCATGGCTATTCCTGGGAAATGCATATCGAATAGATTATCAACTCGATAAGGCGATCAATGCTTATAATAAGTTTCTTGAACTCAGCCCTAAAGGGAAACCGGCTGATATCAGTTTCACAAATCAACAAATCCAGGCATGCGAAAGAGCCAAAAAGCTTATTAACAATCCGGCAGAAATAAAAAAAGAAAACCTGGGCAGGAAATATAATACAAATCAAAATAATTTCCAGGCTGTATTTTCAGCTGATGGTAGTGCCATGGCTTACATGAGTTCTCAAAGGTTTTATGATGCAGTATATGTTGTACGTAAAATCAACAATACCTGGACAAATCCCGTCAATGTTACCTCGCAGATTGAATCAGACGGGGATCAATATATTAATTCACTTTCCCTGGATGGTTCAAAAATGTTTCTGACAAGAATTTCAGCTTTCAACGCAGATATAATGGAAAGTGAGTTTCTTTCAGGGATGTGGACCAAATCAGTTCCGCTGAACAAAAATATTAATTCCAAATATTTTGAATCGCATGCCAGTTTATCCCCCGATGGAAATTCCTTGTATATTACAAGCAACAGGAATGAAAGCCTTGGTGGCATGGATATTTTTATTTCGAAAAAAGATGCTGCAGGAAACTGGGGTGCCCCTGTAAATCCCGGGAAAACAATAAATACGGAGTTTAATGAAGAAACACCTTTTATTTGTGAAGACGGGAAAACTTTGTTCTTTAGTTCGCAAGGACATAATTCTATAGGGGGGTATGATATTTTTTACACAGTTATCCGGGATGACGGAAGCTGGTCGGAACCGGTACCTCTACCCTATCCGATAAACACTACTGATGATGATCTTTTCTTTTTCCCGGTGGATAATGGAAAGGCAGGGTATATGACCTGTTATATGGAGGAAGGATTTGGCTCAGGGGATATTTACTTCATCAGTATCAGTACTGCAGTTGAATTATCAGCCCTTGGAGAAGAAGAAAAAGTCGCTCCTGAAGAAGTTATTGCAGAGGAGATAACGACCGAAGAACCGGCGGTCGTGCAGGTTGAGCCTTCTGAACAAGTCACAGAGAAAATTAAAACTCCTGAAGCTGTTGAGCCTACAGTTAAATACCTTATTAAACCGGTATATTTTAATTTCGACAGCTATGCACTGACTGAGGAATCTCTGGAGAAAGTGGATGTGATTACTTCAGTACTGAAACAATATAAAGGAATGGTACTGGAAATCAGAGGACATACAGACGCCATAGGCACTAATGATTACAACCAGTTATTATCTGAAAGAAGAGCAAAAGCCGTCATGAATTATCTTATCTCAAAGGGTATTGAATCCGGGAGATTAAAATATAAAGGCTTAAGCATGTCTGAGCCTGTGGCTGCAAATAAAAATCCTGATGGAACTGATAACAGGGAAGGACGCCGTTTTAACAGGAGAGTAGAATTCAGAGTATTGGTTAACCCGGCTGATGAAGTTATCATCCAGCCTGCCGAAGTGCCTGATGCTCTGAAAATCAGGAAATAATTGAATGGGTATTCTATAACCTTTAGTTCAAAATTACTGATGAGGAAACGAGCGGTAATCTGGTTTTTATCCATTGTTTCTCAAACAATTCTTCTCGCCCAACCAAAAGTTGATCCTGAAAGTATATTTGATGATGCCGTTTTCTTTTATACTATAGAAGATTACAAAGAAGCTTCTTTTCTTTTCCAGCAATTGTTACGGGATAATCCGGAGAATGCGAACTTTAATTTTTATGCCGGGATGTCTTTACTGAATATAAAAGGCCAGGAAAAGAAAGCAATTAATTTTTTTGAAAGAGCAGTGATGTTTACCAGCCTGAAATATAAACAAAGAAGTTATACGGAAAGAAAGGCTCCCCATCATGCATGGTTTTACCTGGGTAATGCATACCGTATCAACAATGAACTGGATAAAGCACTTGATGCCTATGAAAAGTTTCAGAATATTAAAGATTTTGAACGGCACTTTAATACCAGGATAGTTGAGGATGAAATAAAAGCCTGTAACAGGGCTAAAATAATCCAGGATTCTCCCTTAAGAATCAGAAAAGAAAATCCCGGAAGTCCTATTAATACTGCTTACTCAGATTATAATGCAGTACTGTCAGCAGATGAAAAAGTGATAGTTTACATCAGCAGTCAGAGATTTTATGAAGCTGTTATGTATTCACGAAAGTCAGATAAAGTATGGAGTAACCCGGTAAATATTACATCGCAGATTGGCTCCGACGGAGATATGTATCCATGTTTTATTACTAAGGATGGAAGCGCATTATACCTGGTAAAAAAAACCAGGTCAGGAGGTGATATATATATAAGTCGCCTGGAAGGAGAATTCTGGTCAACAGCTCAACCCCTGGGTACTAATATAAACACTCGTTCCAACGAATCGCATGCATCCCTTTCCCCGGATGAGAATTCATTATTATTTACAAGTGATATGAAAGGAGGAGCCGGGGGACTGGATATTTATGTCAGTGAAAAACGACCTGATGGCGAGTGGGGACTACCAGTAAATATAGGAACTTCTATAAATACGGCTCTTGATGAAGACACCCCTTTTTTTTCACCGGACGGGAATACAATTTATTTTAGTTCAACAGGGCATTTTAACATGGGAGGTTATGATATTTTCTTTACTTCAAAAAACCCGGAAGGAAACTGGAGTGATCCGATAAATATCGGTTACCCGGTTAATACTACAGGTGATGATAAGTTTTTCTTTCCTGTTGAAAATAATCATGTCGGGTACATGTCTGAATATGACGAAGAGAACAGTGTAGGAATGGAAGATATCTTTAAAATACGGGTACTTCCATACAGCGCTTTAACAGAAATAAAGGAAAGAAATTTTGACAGGGATTTCAGTCTTGAGATCAATGATAAGGAAACAGGAGAAATCATGGAAATAAACTATGAAAGCATATCTGATAAATTCCTCATAAGGACCAATAGACCAGGAAAAAAGTATATAATAAAAATTAAAGACCAATAAGAAACTTATGGATATAATGGAGAATGTGAACATCAAGCTTCGGGCACCGGAACCTGATGATATTGAAATTCTTTATGAATGGGAAAATAATACAGAAATCTGGTATATTAGTAATACACTAACTCCTTTTTCAAAGTACAGCTTAAAGAAATTCATTGAAAATTCGCATCTGGATATTTATGAAACCAAACAAACAAGATTTATCATAGAATTAAAGTCACAACAGAGACCTATAGGGGCTATAGATCTTTATGATTTTGATCCTTACCATCTCAGGGCAGGTGTCGGGATACTGATCAGTTCAAAGGAGGACAGAAGAAAAGGGTATGCCGGGGAATCACTTCAGACACTTATTAACTATTGCTTCACTATATTGGGCTTAAAACAGCTTTATTGCAGTATAACAGAAAACAACCAGGAAAGCATGAGATTGTTCATTAAACAGGGGTTTGTTATAACAGGGCAGAAAAAAGACTGGATAAAATCCGGGGATGAATGGCTGACAGAGTATTTTCTTCAGTTAATCAGGCAAGCAGACTGATATCTTTATAATAAGGGATATCTTCAAGGAAAGTTATCTTTTCTGTTTCAAAATCAATCCTGCAACAATAACTTTCCAATCCATTGGTAACAATAAGGAATTTAGCCTTCAGCTGAATATTATATGCAGAAATCTGCCGGAACACATCATCACTGATCCTGACATCCGGAGCTTTACATTCCAGCAGTAGCAAGGGTTCTCTAAAAGAATTATAAATCAGGGTGTCCGCTCTTTTTCCCAGGTGGTATAATCTCAGACTTTTTTCCAGCACCATAGCTGATACAGGGAATCCACGTTCTTTTTCAAGGAAACTTAAAATATTCTGTCTCACCCATTCCTCAGGAGTCAGCTTAACATATTTTTTCCTGAATTTATCAAAGATAAACTTGTTATTGTCCTCCGATTTTATTTTGAAAGAATAAGTTGGTAAATTTAGCCTTTGCATCCGGCAGAAAGAATATGTCAGGGTTTTATTGCAAATGTACAAAACCAGGGGAAAAACCGGTATAAAAAAACCAGGAAATACCATTTATTATATGTCGAAGGAAACAATAAAATTTGAACACCTTATGGCAGATCTGAAAAAAAAGATCTATCATCCGGTATATTTTATGACGGGGGATGAGCCATATTACATTGATATTGCAACATCTTATATTATGGATACTGTTTTAACAGAAGAGGAAAAAGCTTTTAATCAAACTGTTTTTTACGGTAAGGACAGTGAAACAGCCTCTGTAATAAACTCTGCAAGACGATATCCCATGATGGCAAATCACCAGGTAATTATTGTTAAGGAAGCACAGGAACTCAGAGCATTTGATACTTTTCTTCATTATATCGAAAATCCCCTCAAATCCACTATTCTGGTAATTAATTATAAATACAAGAGTCTCGATAAAAGAAAAAAATTATACAACTCTTTTAAGGAAAATGCCGTAATATTTGAGTCCAACAGACTTTATGATGATAAAATTCCCGGCTGGATAGTGCAGCATTTAAAGGAAAGGAATATTAATACAGAACCAAAAGCAGCCATAATGCTGACGGATTTTCTGGGAAATGATCTTTCAAAGATCCATAATGAACTGGAAAAGCTGATCATAACCCTTCCGGGAGATTCAAGGAATATTACCGCTGCACATGTTGAGAAAAATATAGGGATATCAAAGGAATACAATAATTATGAGCTTCAGCATGCGCTGGCAAAAAAAGACATTCTCAAAGCTAACCGGATCATTAATTATTTTGGTGAGAATCAAAAGAACAATCATATTTCATCTACCATAGCCTCCCTGTATTTTTTCTTCAGTAAAGTTTTGTTATATCACTCATTAAAAGATAAATCAGCGAGGAATGTTGCCGCTTCCCTGAAAGTCCCTCCCTATTTTATTTCAGAATATGAATTGGCAGCTTCCGGTTTCTCATCCGGTAAAGTTGTAAAAATCATTTCTCTTTTAAGGGAATATGACCTCAGGTCGAAAGGATATGGAAATGTTTCAGTTCCGGCCGGAGAGTTATTGAAAGAGTTGATTTATAGGATATTGCATTAATGATGAATATTAACACTGAGTATACTCCGGAAGATTGAATATCAAATTTAAATGTCAAATGTATTTATAAACGGACCACCCCCGAGAGGCTGTCCAAAAAGTCCTTAATGACAAATTTTGTGTTCACCTTTGTTTTTTGTATTCCTTATTCAACGCTGGCAGAGCCAGGTTTTACAAATGGGTAATTATTACCAGTAGTCAGATCGCCTTCACTAAAGTTACGGTGAGTAAGACCTGTCGGGCGTTTTCAGCCGGACAGCGTCGGTAAAGGTAACAATATGTTGTATAGTTAAACCAGTCCTTTTCTAAATTAAAAGCTGTTTTTGATTTTTTGGGCAGCCTCTCGGGGGTGGGTCCGGAAAATTAAAAACATTCATAATCTCCTATAGTAAAATTAGTTACTATAAAACTTTAATATTATTATCAATTTATTCAAAAATCAAACCACACAAGCGGTATAAGATAATATTTTTCCATAATCTGTCCGTTGTAAAACTTTTATTTTCCCCCCTTCACATGTTACTTATTTCTCGTTCAAACCAATAAGCATTTTTTATACTTGATTCCTATATGCCTGTATATTTGGCTATTACGATATATTTTCTTTTACGGAATCTCACCTTGTTGGGTTAATGTTAATAATTATTCTATATTTCCAGACATTTTTTCCAGATTTTTGTTTCTTTTTTGGATTTAAGTCTATATATTTGGATTTTAATTTTATTTTTTATTCAAAACTTTAAAATCTATATGTATGAAAACTACTTTTTGTATAAGTTCTGCTACAGGTCTGGTATTTTTGATCTTATTTTCCCTCAGCCTGCAGGCACAGCTTAAAGTACAATCCTCCGGCAGGGTGGATATCTTTAACCAGCATGTCATTACCGGCACTATTAACACCGATGTGCTGGACCTGGTAAACTCTGCCACTAACCTGGGCTCCGGCTATGATATGATCTGGGCTAATTATGTTTCCACTCAGCCATATAATCCTGGGTTGCTGAAACTGGTCACTGCATATTCCACAAAATTTGTCGTGAAGGCCAATGGATATACAGGTATCTGCAAAAGCAGTCCCACCTGTGAACTGGATGTGGTAGGAACCGGCAGGATCAACGGGAGCCTGATCCTTACATCTGATGAAAGACTGAAAGAAAATATTGTTCCTGTAAGAAATGTGTCCCTTAATCTTTTAAAATTGACAGGGGTGCAATATAATTTAAAGAGTACGACAGAGGATATGGATTTTGAAGGAAAGGAGTATATCATTGAAAAAGATTCGGTTATGATGAGGAAAAATTCTGTGGATCCGGAATTCTACAGCCGAAAACATCTTGGATTCCTGGCACAGGAAGTCCGGGAGTTTTTTCCTGATCTGGTGTTTGAAGATAATTCGGGCATTTTAAGCATAGATTATATCGGCCTTATTCCTGTCATTGTTGAAACCCTGAAGGAACAGCAGCAGCAGATAATCATATTGCAGAAGGCTTTAATGGAGGTGAGTGAGAAGTGACGGGGATAAAAGGGATCACGGGATCACGGGATCACGGGATCTCCACCTTCGCTTCGCTACGGCGGATTAAAAAGGGATCACGGGATCATAGGGATCGAGGGATCTCCACCTTCTCTTCGCTGCGGCGGATAAAAAAGGGATCACGGGATCATAGGGAACACAATAACCTATTAACCTAATAACCCATTAACCCAATAACCCAATAACCTAATAACCCATTAACCCAATAACCTAATAACCCAATAACCCAATAACCCATATTACACCATGAAACCCTACATTATATTACTCATATTTATCACGTTAAATACCAGCTTGAATGCCCAGCTCATTGTGGGGCCGGATGAAGTTCCGGTAGATTCCACAGTGAAATACTACAATACAGCAGGTCAGGGAGGGACAACCTTCTACTGGCTTGCTCCCCTTGCTGATATTACGCAAGAGGATGAAGATTCCATCACCCTGTCGTGGGACAGTGATGGGTTTTATAAAGTACAGTTATGGCAGGACAGAACGTCTCCCCAGGAGGATACTTTATTGGAAGAAAAATCCGTGGTTGCAGGCAGTCCTCCTATGTTCGAATACGCCTATGATGCAGCAGGAAACCGCAAAAGCCGGGAGATCATCTATTACCAGAGCCAGGGCAAAAAGAGCGCAACGATCTCTGATCCCGGGATATTCCCGGAAGAGATAAATACTGAGGGATTCAATGTATATCCCAATCCTGCACAGGAGGTTTTATATATCGTTATTCCACCAGATGACAATTCCTCACCGGGAGACTGGGATATACGACTGTTTGACAGCATGGGAAGAGAGATCATACATCAGAAGGGAAGCTCAAACGTAAACGAACTGGATTTTTCAGGAGTGAAGAATGGGTATTATATTCTGAGAGTTACGAATAATAAGGTGAGGAAAGAGTGGAGGGTGGTGAAAAATTAGAGTATGAGTGGAAAAGTGGTTACGTGGTTAAGTGGTTACGTGGTTAAGTGGTTACGTGGTTCAGTGGATGGGAGACACCCTATTTATTGGACTATACAACCTAAATGAATGATGAATTAAAACTATTTTCTAACTGAATTACATTATACCAATGACACGTATTAAACGAATAAAAAATATAATACATACCGGAGTTTTTCAGCAAAAAAAAGAACTTTTGATTGCGGTATTTGTATTGATAAATTTATCTGTTTTCCCACAGGTAATTGAGATAAAAGGGGTTGAAGTAGAGATTGACTCTGTTCTCTCGGGCAGCAGTTCCTATGAGATCACAGCCAGGGATAACATCACGCTCAGCCCGGGATTTTCATTTACTCCCTTCCAGGGATGTTCGTTACTTACAGAGATAGATCCTTTTTATACTGAACCGGTGGATACCGGTAATATTACAGGGGGTCCCGGGGGGGATATCGGGGAACTGGTTGGGGATGATGGTGTCGTGGGAGCTATTCCCGGCACCTTTGCAGCAAGTCCTTCCGGTGCCGCTACCTACACTATCCCCATAGAATGCCCGGCAGGAGTTAACGGGATGACCCCGAATATAGCCTTAGCATATAACAGCCAGGCAGGTAACGGGATAGCAGGCTGGGGCTGGAATATCAGCGGTGTATCGGCTATTTCCAGGGTGCCTAAAACTATTTATTATGATGATGAAGCGAAGGAGATACAATGGGACAGTACAGATGTTTTTGCCCTGTTTTCTAAGAAAACTACAAATTTTCACAAAGAAATTTACGCTGCGAATTTATGTAAATCGACATAAGGTGTTTCCCTATTAACCACGGCAAATATCCTGAAAACGATTTTGTTTCTTATAAT
>Ga0209164_1001808_pt1 | contig 25388 bp, 22 predicted proteins | sample MTBNYHSulfiMetaG_FD_187458 | JGI IMG/M metagenome (GOLD analysis project Ga0209164, IMG submission 187458) | Enrichment culture microbial communities from rom New York Harbor, USA that are MTBE-degrading - MTBE-NYH (New York Harbor Sulfidogenic)... | ecosystem: Environmental > Aquatic > Marine >... | reverse complement strand
GCGTCCTCGTTGATGGCGACCAGGTCATCGATGAGGGCCACCATCCCGGCCGTCAATTTGAGAAAGCCTGCAAACCGGTCGCCTGGCCAGGGATGGCCGCTGGTTTCAGTGAGGGAATGGGCAAGCCCTTTATAACGACGATAGCTGTCGGATAAGCGATCGATGAGTTCACGCTCTCCCGCTTCTGTGATATTTTCCTGACAAATATTAAGATTCGAGGACAGATTCCGGAGGGTTTCCAACTGAACAACAATCGGTTCCTGTCCCCGTGGGACATGTTCCAGCATCCGGTTTCGTATCTCTTCCAGGGTCTTTCGGGCTTCCTGAGCGGCCCGAATGCTTTTGTAGTTCTTGGAAAGAATCTGCTCGGCACTCTCTCCCAGTGCGTTCAGGTATTGATTGTTGAGAAGCGCGGCCACCAACAAGGCGATCGTCGGCACCAGGCTCACAAGGAAAATTTTGAACCTTATGGAGTGCCGGATGGGCCTCTCTCCCTTTTGTTTTACCTTTGTCAGACCCATAAGATACGAAGAAATGTGTTCGCCTCGAATAGCCATAAGCTACATATAGGCCGGTTTTTAGCGCAACTTACCACATGCCGAGCCTGGAGGCAAATGGAACCGTATGCATTCCAAAAGAAGCTGCACCCATCTAAGTAAAATCGTATTTGTTTGGGGAAGGGGGATCAGCGAAGGCCTTTACAGAGAGAAAGGCTGGAAGATAACCGACAAGGCCCTGAAATGCCATGCGACCCCTTTAGACTTGCCATCCGGGGCCTATTCCGGGCGTGGGTTTACCCTGCATCCTGTGGGGATGATAGATGCGCACAGCGGCAAGCACAGCATACGAATTCCGCGCAACGACGACTACTGACCCTTTTCACCCTTTATGCCCTGCCGTGTGAGTGTCTACCCGTCATCCGACGCAAGGGTGTTCATCTCCCGAATGAATGTCTGCGCCGTCTCAAAGATGATGCTCGCCCGGGTCGCCAAGGTGATGCCGGAATCGGACGTGGAGATCTCGGAGACCATCGTCACCAGGGTCCCCTGGGCCCCTGGTGTATTTTGCCCCCTGGTCTTCTTGTATGGTCCCGCGAGTGGTCACCGGCCGGGAATGGCCGGGCTTTCCAAATCCATTGATACCCCCAGTTCCCGGGCGGCCTTGGCGACCACTTGCCTCAAATCGTTCGCCTTGAAGGGCTTTGAGATGAAATCAAAGGCCCCTTTTTCCATGGCTTCTCTTGCAAGCTCCATCATGGCATAGCCCGTGATCAGGATGACCCTCGTGCGCGGCGATTTTGTCCGAACGCGATCCAGGACCTGCATGCCATCGATTTCACCCATGCGGATGTCTGTCACCACCACGTCGAAGGTTTTTTGATCGATTCGCTCCAGGGCCAATTTCGGGTCTTCAAATGCCTCCACATCGCAGCCGATTTTGGTCAGCGCAGGGCCGAGCCTCTTTCCGACGATCGGTTCGTCATCCAGAAGCAGGACGCTCAGTCTTTCGGACATGGGTGTTACCTCCTAACCCGGATTAACCGGAATAGTGGATTTGGAATCTGGGGGTTGAGGGATTCAGGAACAGTATACCATATTCTCATGGTGCCTTCTTGAACGGGCCGTTCTTGACATGGACCTCCACGTAATCAACTCCCTCCATGTTTTGGACCTGCTCTTTGATGGCAGCGGCCTTTTTCAGTTTGTTGCGTCGGGTCCCCTTTGTCTCGACAATAACGGTTCCTCCATCGGCACGGACCTTCACGTTCGGGAATGCCTCCAACAGAGCCGCACGAACCCTGCCTGCCAGTTCCGCGTCCTTGATGCACCTGAGGGAATAGGTCATGGGCGCAAACCGTCGGTATCTCGAGGTCTGCGCGATGATCTTGACGGCCTCATCCGCATCGATCTGGCTGAGACTGATGACCAGATCATACTGCGAAGGATCGGTTTCGTCCAGTTGATAAAGGGTTCGGGACCACTGCCGACGAGATTTCCGCTGACGGTCGATGAGCCTTAGCCCCTTTTCAGGGGAGAGATCCCCTTGCCCTGATATCTCTCGTGCCAGTTCAACCGGATCGGCAAGGATGCGCACCCTGAGTGCGTGGGAAACTCCGACCACATAAAGATGAGCGGCCAGTCCGTGGCACACCATATTATCCTTGAGCAACTCGGACAAGGTCGCACTCTGGATATATGCGAGACATTGCCCCTGAAGGCCGGCGGACCGTCCCCAAGCAGAAGGGAGTGCCTCCAAGGCCCACTCCAGCTTTTCCTTTGGAATCCCGTACTGATCCGCTACGATGTCGAGAAGATCCCTGCCCAGGCATGCGTAGTCCAGGGCCTGGGCCGTCTTCTGGGCAATCTCCTCGCCCATTTTGGTTGAATCCGATGAAATAATGATAATGGACATGATGTCAGGTCCTCTGTTTGTAGGTTTTCGTCTTCACCGTTCGGGGAACCGCAATCGGGCGCCTCAGACTGCCTGGGCCGGGGCCGGGACCCCGGAATGGATCTCTATGTGATGGATCCCATTGATTTCCTGGGTTATCCTTCTGGACCTTTCTTTCAGCTTGTACTGCATGCGTTCCCCTGACTGGGTGTAAATCAGTACGTTTCCGAATTCGCACGCAACGCTCACGTCCACGGTTTCCTCTGCAAGGAGAGCCTTTACCTCGCAGGCAGTAACCAGGTCATCCATCTTCCTTCTTGCCTCCTGGGTGGATTCGAATTGCTTCAGCCTGGCTGCCTCACAGATGAAGGCCACCGCATCGTCTACCGTCAATTTATGGATGTGGAGAACCAGGTCGTAAAGGGCGCTGTCCCAGGGATCAACGCCGTAAAGGTTCCGGGTCCACCTGCGTCTTTCCTGGTCATCCCGGAGGATGAGGGAGCGGGCCTCCTCCTCACTGATCTTTTCCCTGCTCATCTCACTTTTCACCCGGTCTTCCAGGTTGGCAATAATCCTTACTTTCAGGATGTGGGGGATGCCCTTGAGCAGGAGGTGGCCGGCCAGACCGTGATACACCAGGTTGTCTTTCTGCGCCCGGCGGGCCAGTGCGCACCTTATGTAGGCCATGAAGGCCTGCTTTCCGTGACTGAACCGATCCAGAATGGACGGTGCGTCGTGAATGGCCCTGACGAGTCGGACTTCAGGGATATCAAATCGGTCGCTGGCATCAAGGAGCACTTCCCGGCTGATGCACGCATAGCCCAACCGTGCGGCCACCTTTTCAGCCACCTCCTTGCCCTTGCTGTATGAACCCCGTGAGATGGTTATAATTGCCATGTGACCCTTGCTCCTTTCATGACACCGCCGGATCTCCTACGGTGTCTCCCGGCAGAATTGTCGAAATGCCGATCGCTTTGCTTTTGAATCAAACGCCATAGAACAGGTAGATAATACCTATCATCACTGCCAGGAAGACCACGCTGACCACCGCGCCGGCCTTCATGAAGTCCACGCTCCTGTACCTGCCCGGCCCCATGTAGAGGGCATTGACCTGGTGCGTCGGGAGGATGAAGGAGTTGCTCGTGGCCAGTCCGACCACCAGGGCCGCCATCCGGGGATCGGCATTGGCTGCGATGGCCATGTTCACCACCAGGGGGACCAGCAGAACGGTTGCGCCCACATTGGAGATGACCAGGGTAAAGACAGTTGCCAGCACGCCGATAATCGCCAGCAGGACGATCGGATCCACCGTGCCGATGGCGTTCAGGACTGCGTGGGCAATCCACGCCGCGGTACCGGTTTTCTCCGTTGCTATCCCCAGCGGGATCAGACCCGCCAGGAGAAAGATGGTTCTCCAGTCTACGGACTGGTATGCCTCGTCGATGGTGAGGACCTTCGTGACAACCATCCCGAGGGCCCCGGTCATGAGACAGACGGACAACTGGATTTTGAAAACCAGGATCATGATCAGGGCGGCTGCCAGCCAGAATCCCGCAAAAGCCGCCTTTTCAGGCCGCATCAGGTCTATGTCGACCGGCGTCGTGAACAGCAGGCTTTTTTCCGCCTGGAGTGCCAGCAGTCGTTTCCATGTCCCGTGAATGAGGATGGCGTCGCCCACCCCGAGCGCCAGGTCGCCGATCTCGGCACGATAGGTCTCCCCGTGCCGATAAACAGCCAAGGGAGTCACGCGGAAACGATCCTGAAGGGCAATCTGGCTCAAGGTCTTTCCCATCATGGGAGAACGGGGCGCCACAACCGCCTCCACCGTGCCGGAAGCGCTTTCCGACACCTCGGTCCCAAAGACCTGAAGGCCGTCCTTTAGGACCATTCCTTCGTGATCGGCCATGCGCTTCACATCCTTTTCGTTGCCGTATACCGCCAGGTCCACACCGGACCGAACCTCCATATCCGGGGGCGGGCTGAGGATCTTGAAATCAGGCGGTTCGACAATGGCCACCACATGGACCAGGTATCTTCGGCGAAGATCATCGATCCGAACCGGGTCCCGATAGTGGGTATAATCATCGGGCGTTTTGAGTTCGTAGGCCTCTCCGACCTCTTCCATCGGGCTGGAACCCTCCTGTCCCTGTGGGTCGGATACGAAGTCCTGGCCCTTTGGCAGGATGAACTTTCCAAACAGGACGAAACAGGCGATGCCCGCGATCACCAGCCCCAGCCCTATCGGAGTCACATCAAACAGCCCGAACGGTTTGAGATTGAAGGGCGTCATAAGGTCGTTCAACAGGATCAGAGGGCTGGATCCCACAAGCGTCACGGTCCCGCCCAGGATGGCGCTGAAACCGATGGGCATCAGGAGTTTGCTGATGGGGATCTTGAGCGACTTGCTCACGCGCTGTATCGCAGGAAGAAAAAGGGCGGCCGCGCCGATGTTCTGCATGAAACTGGAGATGCCGGCGACCGTAAGCGAAATGGCGATCACAATTCGCGATGGGCTGTTGCCTGCAATGCGGACAATGGGGGTTACCAGTTTGTTGATGATGCCTGTCCTATCGAGTCCGGCCCCGATGATGATCACCGCAATAATGGAGACCACGGCATTGCTGCTCAGTCCGATGAAGGCCTCCTTGGGAGTGACCAGATGGAGGAGGGGGAGGGCGACCATCATCAAAATGGCCACCACATCCACGCGCACCCACTCCACGATAAACAGAAATACCGCCACGCCGATCATCGCCATAACCAAGATCATTTCCGTTGTCAGTTGCTCCATAAATATAGTTCCTCTGTCTGTTTTTGCCTGCAGATCGGTTCAGGGGCCAAAGATTCAGGGTCCAGGGTCGGATGTCCCTCCCTATTCCCTTTGAAATGCATCAAAGCGAGACCCATTACCGGGATCCCATTCGTTTTAGCCTCACCCCCGAGGGTTGCCCCAAGAGGGGGGCGGCCCGTTCAACGCCTGTGAAAAAATCCCGCAACGCGATCGGCCCAGTAGGCGCAGCGATAAATCACCTTGAGGCGGAAGGCCTTGAAGCGATCCTTGGGATTGGTGATCACAAGGCTGTCTTCGAGCTGCTTGAGGATTTTTTCCATCGGACTCCTGTATACTTCCATCTTGATTCTCCTTCGTATTGCCGTTTTCCGTTCGGTCCTGCAAGTTTCCCTTCTCTTTATGACGGTCCCAACAACGGAAAAGGGGCTGAATGTGAACTGCGCTAACGGGCAGCTCCCCGTACCCCTTACGCCGAAACGGGGCTTGCCTCGCGAAGGGCATTGTCCCGGTCCAGGGATTTGATTGCCTTCCTAATGGTGTTTCGAAGTTCCTTCAGCTTGAAAGGCTTTGCAATGAAGTCAAAGGCGCCCTTGGTCAATGATTCTTTTGCCAGGTCCAGGGTCGCGTATCCGCTGATCATGATGACCCTGGTATCGCGGGATTTCTCCAAGACCTTCTCCAGGACCTGTATCCCGTCCATTTCCGTCATGCGGATATCGGTGATCACGATGTCAAAATCCGTTTCTTTCAGACGATCGACGGCCCTCAGCGGATTGACAAAACTTTCGACCCGGTGCCCATCCCTCACGAGCATTGCCTTGAGGCGCTCCCCCACGATAGGCTCGTCGTCAATAACGAGTATTTTAATGGGATCTCTCATGATTTCCTCCTTTTCCCGATACAGGGTTGTTTGCCGCCAGGTCCTGTTTCTAAAAACGCCTCATTGCAAGGTTCCCAGAAGATGCTCCAGCTCGCTTTCTGCTCCGTTCCAGCCGTTTCGGCGGGTCCCCCATGACCCGATCAGCTCTCTATCGCGCCTAACCATGCCCGGTTTCGACGCCGCAAACCCCCTGTGCTTCCTCGCCGATGAGACAGTCACTGACGCTCTTTTCTTTGACCTGGATGATCTGGCATGCCACCAGGGGTTTGACCTGACTCATGAGCCGCCTGCCAATCTCGTCGTCTGCCTCGAACACCAGCAGATCGATCCCCTCTTCCCTTGCCATGCAGACGATTTCCTCTTTCAAGTCCCTGGTTGCCACATGCTGCGACAACGTCAGACCCGCTTCTCTCGCGCTGTTTATCAGCTCGAGCAGGGTCTCCTCCAGAGTCATTCCAAGGGGGTCCGAAGGTTCCGTGGATATGGCCTGCTGAAGGATGTAGACCTGGGCCCCAAGCCGTTTGGCCAGGGCCATGGCATGATGGACGCTCTTGAGACTCTTTTCCGATGTCCTTAGCGGGACGAGTATTTTCTTCTGCAGCATCGCCGATCTTCCCCCTGGCCCAGTGCCTTGTCGCCTATAATCATACAATATCCGCGCCAAACGAATTAATATCATTAATATCAGTTGGTTAAGCCAGAAGCTTTTCAGGGGAATCATTTAAAATGTTTCATTGTGAAACAACCCGACAGAACCCATGGCCTCAGCATGGTAAAACAGGTAAGAAATCAAATAGGTTAAGCTCTTTGTTTCATATTGAAAAGGAGGATCGGCATCGGCAGGGCGAAAGGGACGTATTGAAAAGAATCATTCGAGATCGAAGCGCTTCATCTTGCGCCAGAGGGTAGTCCGGGGCAAGCCCAGGATTTCGGCGGCCAGATGCTTATTGTAATCGGTCTGGATCAGCACCTCCCGGATATATTCTTTCTCTTTCTCTTCCAGAGACAACCAGTGATTCTTTTCCAGGCTGCTGATGGAAAGCGCCTGCAGATCGGAAGGGAGGTCGCGCACCGAGAGTTCCGTTTCTTCGGACAGGGCAACGGCGCGTTCGATAATGTTTTCCAGTTCCCTCACATTGCCCGGAAACGGATACCTGGACAGGATCTCCATGACCTGGGACGCAACGCCCTTGACCTCCTTGGCAAAGGCGCGGCTGTATTTACCCAGGAAATGCCGCACAAGGAGGGGAATATCGTCCCGTCGGTTCCGGAGGGGCGGAAGGGTGATCGCGACGACATTGAGCCGGTAGAAGAGGTCTTCCCGGAACGCCCGTCGCTTGACCATGTCCGCCAGATCCTGGTTGCTGGCCGCGAGCAGACGGACATCCACCGGCAGGGGCTTTACGCCTCCCACGCGCAGCAAAACGCGTTCTTCCACAAAACGGAGCAGTTTGACCTGCATGGTGCTTGGCATCTCGCTGATCTCGTCGAGGAAGATGGTACCCATATGGGCGGCCTCCAGGAGGCCGATTTTCGTTTCGTTGGCCCCGGTAAAGGCCCCTTTTTCATGGCCGAACAGCTCGTTGGTGATCAACTCCTCGGTAAAACCGCCGCAGTTGAAGGACACAAAAGGCCCTTTGCTTCTTTGACTTCGCCGGTGCAGGGCCCGGGCAACCATCTCCTTGCCGGTGCCGCTTTCCCCCTGGATGAGCACGGTGCAGTCCAGCGGCGCAACCTTCTCAATCAGCCGAAACACCTCGTTCATCGCCTTGCTGCGTCCTACAATCTCCGTTGGCCGGTCCCTGGCGAAGAGGGCCTCCTTGAGGGCCTCCTTTTCGTGAACCAGTGCCACCTTATCCAGGGCCCGTTTGACCAGAAGGCGGATCTCGGTCATTTTCACCGGCTTTGCCACATAGTGGAAGGCCCCGGCCCGGATGGCCTCGATGGCCGAATCCACGGAACCGTAACCGGTGATGAGGATGACCTCGGTGTGTGGGTAATGGGTGCGGATGTGCTTCAGCACATCCTGTCCGCCCAGACCCGGCAGCCGGAGGTCGCACAGCACCAGGTCAAATGCCTCCCGTTCAAAGGCGCTCAGACCCGACTCGGCGTCGCCGAAGGTCTCCACATCGTAGCCTTCCCTGGACAGGCCCCGTTTGATCTCCCTGCAGACAATCGGTTCATCGTCTATTACGGCTATCTTGAATCGCTCCACTCCTATTCCCCGTTGAACGCCGCACCTGTCAGCGGCAGAAAAATGGAAAAACGTGCTCCCTGGCCGGGCTGGCTCTCCAATTCGATCCTCCCCCCGTTCTTTTTAATGATGTTGTAGCTCACCGAAAGACCCAGGCCGGTTCCCACACCTTCTTTCTTGGTGGTGAAAAAGGGGTCGAAGATCTGCTCAATAATCTCCGGCGGGATGCCGGGTCCGTTGTCAACGACGTCGATACGGATCTCGCCGGGTGTGTCCGCCGGTCCTACCCTTGCCTTCAGCTCGCCATCGGATTCCATGGCCTGAATGGCGTTCATGAACAGATTGAGCAGGACCTGCTGGAGTCCATCCTTGTCCATACGGATCTTGGGCAACCCCGGCTGGATCTCCTTGGTGAACCGGATTTTTCGCAATTCCATTTCGTTGCGAAGCAGACGTCCGGTCTTTTCAACCACTTCCGGGAGATCTACGTCTTCCAGACGCGGGTGGCTCGCCCTTGAGAATTCGAGGAGATTCTTTACGATCTCACTGGTCCTGTCGGCCTGATCCATGGCCTCCTGATAAAGCCCCCGGCGTTCATCATTGCCCATGTTCTCCCCATCTTCAACCAGGGATTCCAGAATCAGCGAAAGGTTGTTGACCGGATTGTTGATTTCATGGGCGATGCCCGCGGTCAGGGTGCCGATGGAGGCAATCTTACGGGACTGTATGAGCTGTTCCTGGCGTTTTTCCAACTCCTCCATCATGCGGTTGATGGCCGACACCAGGTGGTGAATCTCGTTCTTGGCATCCCCGTAGGGCGTGATGCGCTGAAAGGCGCCCTGGGCCACTGCTTCGGACTCGCGGGTGATTCTCGCCAGAGGCCGGATGACCTTTTCGCCGATAAAAAACAAGACAAACCCCGACAACAGGACGAGCATTAGAAAGCCGATGAGGGGAAGGGGAGTCATCTGCACGAGGAGCCTGTCGATGTCTCTGCGCTCCGTAGCGAGGAACTCATCGGCCAGGAGAAGGAGGTTATGACCGATACCGCGGATCAGACTTTCAAGAGGGGCGCAATCCCCCACATCGCAGGAGGCCTCGCGAAGCCGGGTCATCTTCGTCGAATACTCCTCGAGATATTTGAGCGCTTTCCCGTAGTTTTCCCGGCCGATGGCCTCGACGAGAGCCTCGTTTTCCCGCTGAAGGATCATGGCCAGCCGGTTGGTATAGGTGACATTTTCTTCGTAGTTGAAATCCTGACGATAGAGGAAGTAATTTTTCTCGTATCGTCGCATCTCCAGGAGGGTGCTGTTGAGTTCCCCGGCCACCTCGAACAACTGCATGGATCGCGACAGTCGGCGGATATATCCGTAGTTGACCGCGATGATACCGGCCATGAACGCGAAAGTTATAATAAACGCGATCATAATCTGTGCCCGAATGGTCATGCGAATGGGATGCATGATGGTGCTCCTATGAAAAGGATAAATTTTCCAAGCGGGATTCCGCTTGAGCTGTTATGCGGCTGAATCGGCGCCGCATGGCGTGCATTTTTCAAATACACCTTTTTCGCGTGGCTGGCAACAAAGAAACCATCCCCTCTGGTCCATGGATGACGCCTCAACACACGCCAACCTTTCGCCAGGCGCACACAAGTGTCCACTAAGGGTTCTCCTCCAGTAATCAGATACAAAAAATTCGTCTACGGGGTGAGGGGTATGTCGGGAAGCGCTGGCAGGCTCACGCGCAGCGTGATATGCTTCAAGAAAAGTGGGGTAAACTGAACAGCCCGGATTCCGAAAGGGATTGCGCTGCCGATGGCAAGGCATTTGATTGGGGATCAGGCGGATCGCTTTTTGCGGCTTATGGTCTTACAGGTTTTTTGCTGGTTTTAGACCCTTTGGTTTCAGATACAGGACGACACATAGAAGAAGGCGTGGTATAAAGGGCTCAACGGCTCAGCCTTTCCGAGACTGAAGAGATGAATCGATGCCCGGCTGCCAGGGGGAGGCTTTTGGCGTCCACTTGGAGTGCGTCTGTTTTGAACAATAGTGGTCTCAAACCTTGACTTTATGGAGGCAGGGATGTTTCAGTCCTTTCTCTTTTTGTCGGGCGGGATTTTCGGCCTTTACCTGGGCGCAGAGGGGTTGGTGCGCGGAAGCGTAGCTCTGGCGCTTCAACTGGGTCTGAGCCGACTCGTGATCGGATTGACCGTGGTGGCATTCGGCACCAGCACGCCCGAGCTGGTGGTGAGCGTCAAGGCCGCCCTCGACGGACTTTATGGGATTTCTCTGGGAAACGTGGCAGGCTCCAATATCTGCAACATTGCCCTTATCCTGGGCATCTCGGCCTTCATCCAGCCCCTTCGGATCGACGCGCAGGTGATCCGGTTGCAGATCCCCATCATGATCCTCATCTCCATCCTCCTGACTGTTCTTCTCCTGGACGGACACATCGGTCGTTTTGAAGGCGCCTGTCTCTTTTTGGGGATTGTGGGGTATACCGGATACAACCTTTACCGTGCTCGAAAAGAGAATCCAGGTCCCAGCGGAAATTCATCCGACATCCCCGCTGCGGCCCCCGTGGGAAGGATATGGGTCAGCCTTCTCTTTGTGGCAGGGGGGCTGGGTCTCCTGATGGCGGGCGCCCAATTCTTTCTGACAGGTGCGGTTTCCCTGGCCAGAAACCTTGGCGTCAGTGAGGCCTTTATCGGGTTGACCATTGTGGCGCTGGGCACCAGCCTGCCGGAACTGGCCACCTCCATGATGGCGGCCCTCAAGAAGGAAGGGGACATTGCCGTCGGGAATGTGGTGGGCTCCAACATCTTTAATATCCTTTGTATCCTTGGCGTAACCTCGCTCGTCCATCCCATCGAAATGGGGGGCATTCGCATGATCGACATGGGCGTGATGCTGGGCGTCGCGATCCTGGTGCTTCCCATGGCCCGCAGCGGGTTTCGCCTCAACCGGTGGGAGGGGGCGATCCTGTTGGCAGTATATGGGGGATATGTCTTTTACCTCTTCGGTTCAGCGCCCGTCCCTTGATGCAATGCTTCGGCTTGTGCGGTCAGGTTTCGGGTGTCAGGTGTCAGAAGCGACACCGGAATCCGTGCTGTTGCGCCGGGACATTTTGGTTGACGTAGAGACTCCCTTGCCCTACTCTATGCACGAATTAGCGAACGCCCTTTCTCACAGATTCCGCCTTAGCGTATGGCAATTTGAGATCCGCACAACGTGGTTCATTGCTGATACACTGAAGATATTTTTATGCCGTTTTCGGTTTTGATCCTTCTTTTGATTGTTGCCGCGGCCGTCATCTTCTTTGTCGGAGGGTGGCTGCGGGTGGACCTGGTCGGGCTTCTGGTTCTCTCGGCTCTGGCCTTGACCGGCCTGGTTTCGAGCCGGGAGGCCCTGGCCGGTTTCAGCAGTCCGGCGGTGGTCACCGTCTGGTCCATGTTCATCCTGTCCGCGGGGCTGACGCGCACCGGCATCGCCCATCGACTCGGCCAACCCCTCCAGCGATTCGCCAAAGGAAGCGAGGCCGTGCTCGTGGCCGCCTTGATGATCGCCGCAAGCCTCCTTTCGGCCCTGATCAATACAGTCACGGTGGCGGCCATCTTATTGCCGGCCACGATGGAACTGGCCCGGCGCAGCGGACGTTCTCCCTCCCGGCTCCTTATGCCCCTGGCCCTCGGCTGTCTTCTGGGCGGACCGTTCACCGGCATTTCGACGCCACCCAACATCCTGGTGACCGACGCGCTCCGCTCGGCCGGCCTGCGGCCCTTCGGGCTCTTTGAATTTACCCCTATCACCGCGGCCATTGTGGCGGCAGGAATCATTTTCGTGGTCCTTTTAGGCCGTCGTTTGCTGCCTGAGCGCGTTCCGGATCGTGACCCGGGAAATCGAACCGCCCTGGGGGCCTCCTATGAGCTTGAAACCCATATATTCACTGTCCGCATTGCGACAGGATCGCCCCTGGCCGATCGGACCCTTGCGGAAAGCCGGATCGGTTCGGCCCTCGATCTCACGGTTCTGGGTCTCCAACGCAAGGGGCAACTGACCCTTGCCCCCCGTTCGAACGAGGTCTTGCAGGCGGAGGATATCCTCATCGTCCACGGCAGTCTTAAGACCCTGCAATCCCTTCACGGTTACGAACAGCTTCGGGTGGAACCGCCGGATATTATCGATGGGCTGGCCTGCCCAAACCTGGCCAAGGCCGAGGTCGTCCTTCCCGAAGGGTCCTCCCTGGTGGGCGTCACGCTGGTCAAGAGCGGTTTGCGACAGGAGCATAGGGTCCATGTGCTGCAAGTGTTCGGGCCGAGGGGCGAACCCGTGGGGGATCCGCGAAACCATCGGCTGGCGGCCGGTGATCGGCTTATTATACGGGGTGAACCCGAGGCCCTCGAAGCACTGTCAGGTGCGGCCCTGGTGACCGACCTTCACATCCTCCCTGCCGAGGCCGTGGATGCGGGGGAGTATGGCCATGACCGTGTTTTTGCAGTGCGTGTACCGGCAGGGTCGTTGCTGGCCGGGCGCGACCTGGTGGAAAGCCGTCTGGGCAATGCCTTTGGCCTGACGGTGGTCGGCATCCTGCGCGGCGACCAGTACCTGTGCATGCCATGGCCCACGGAAAAGGTGGAGGGAGGGGACCTTCTCGTTCTTCAAGGTTCGGCGCGAGACCTTGAAATTCTCGAAGGGCTTCATGAGCTTGAACTCGCTGCCCCATCTCCCGGGATGCTTGCCGAGCTGGAGTCCCAACAGATAGGGGTTACAGAGGTGCTCCTCTCGCCACGGACCACCCTGGCCGGCAAGACCCTGGCCGATCTGCTCTTTCGAGATCATTACGGCCTGAGCGTTCTGGCAATCTGGCGCAAGGGGAGGGCCCATCGCACCGGGCTTCAGGATATGCCCCTGCAATTCGGCGATGCGCTGCTGGTGTACGGGCAACGGGGGAGCCTGGAGGCCGTGGCCCGAGACCCCGACTTTCTCGTTCTTGATACGGCCGCGGCCCAGGCCCCGCGTGTGGAAAAGGCGCCCATGGCCGGGGTCATTATGATTGCCGTTATTTTAAGCGCCATTTTGGGCCTTGTGCCCATCGCCATCGCCGCCATGAGTGGGGCGGCCCTGATGGTCCTCTTTCGATGCCTGAGCATGGAGGAGGCCTATCACGCCATCGAGTGGAAGGTGGTGTTTCTCATCGCCACCATGCTCCCCCTGGGACTGGCTATTGAAAGCACCGGGGCCGCGCACATGGGGGCCGAGGCCTTGATCGCCGCGGTGGGCCATATGGGGCCGCGTTGGGTCCTGGCATCCTTTTTTCTTGTCACCGTGGCCGCCACCCAGGTGGTGCCTACCGCGGCCCTGGTGGTCCTGATGGCCCCTGTAGCCCTGAACGCGGCGGCAGACCTGAACATCTCGGCGCATCTCCTCATGATGACCGTGGCAATGGCGGCCTCGGCCAGCTTTGCCAGCCCCCTGTCGCACCCGGCCCATCTGCTGGTTATGGGACCGGGGGGCTATCGCTTCACAGACTACCTCAAAATCGGCGTGCCCGTGACGATTATCGCGATGCTTGTGGCCGTGTGGCTGCTCCCGATCCTGTTCCCACCCTGATGGCAGAATCGATCATGAGCTTCGCTGTAATTTCCCCCAAATCACGACCCTGACCATACCTGAATTTGAGGCTGTTCTCCGCGATCAAAGCGTACGCGGTTGAGCGGGAATACTTAAGGTCTCGCCACTCTTAGAAACCGGCATCGACAATAGATTGCATTTGACCGTTTCGACCGATCGTCGCGATCATCGACCAACCATGCCTGGTGCAGCCAGCGACCCATTGCGAAAAAGCAATTTATTTGATCCGAATCAACATCGTTCCCACGTAACCAAGATATCCTTTTCAGAACATAACTTATTTTGGTTGAATCCGATAGGGTCGTGTGGTAAGGTGGCCAAAGGCTCCCGAAGAGGGATAGGCAACATAACCATGCTCGCAACATAAGTAAGGCATATACCAAGTTTTGGGTCACCCGAAATCTGTGAGATATCCAAATAATTTATCATTATCTCAGCTGGTTAACCAAGAGAATAAATAGGTGAAGTTCAGAGGGCTTTGCATTGATGAAAATCAAATAATTTTGAAGCCGATCGGAGGAAATAAATGGCCAACCACATCGTGGTCTTTCCCGCTCTTTCTGCAAAACCTTATGGAATTGTCGTGAGAAACAACAGGAGAATTAAGAGGACGTTTTTGGGGCGGTGCCGGGCAACAATCAGAATAAGGATCAGAAATATAGTCTGTGCTCTAACGAAGAGGCCCAAAAGGAAGTGCCGGATTGGCAACAGGGCCTACTGGCTGACGTCCTGATTGTAGGCGCATTTTTGTCGCGAAGAACTTTCATGCGCCGGTCACCCAGAAGTCATCAGGCAACGGATCGTCAAAATCAGCGGATACCTGAATAGCCCCTTTGTGCAGGTCTGGTCCGACGGGGTGATGAGGCGGATGTCCCCAGCCCTTTCAAGGTAGCACTGTAGTTGGCCTAATATATTGATTTGGAATGATAATATACTTTTTAACAGGAACACCGATCAGCAAATATCTTGTTTTGTAGATTTGCAATCACACAAGCTGACAGTCACAGAACCCATCAAATAGAACATTTTAGCAGCCAGACCTTCAAACCGTCTTCAGAGACTGACATGCATCTCAAGGGAAGTAATTACGATTTAACTCCAAACTAATAATATTATCAGTTGCTTATTACCAAATGAAGACTACCTTGAAAGGGCTGGGCGGATGTCCCTTAAATCCAGGTGAGTTTCATCGTTCCCTAAAAAAGCCCCATTTTCACATAATGCTCCTGATCGTGGGGAAAAGGATCGTTTTCTGTCCACCCTTCCTCCTTCAGATCGCTGATGATATGCTGCCGGGCCGCCCTGCTCGCCTCCTCCCCAAAGAGCGCAATCACCCTCCTGATTCCTTCCTCATGATGCCTTACCTTCCTGTGCCGCATCCCATATCTCTCCGTCCCCATGAATTCGTCCAGCCATCGATGGACCTCTTCATGCCTCCGCCCGAAAAGCCTCATGGATTCCTGACAGTGCGCTTCAAATGTTGACAATGGCTTTCGTCCTCGATGTGCCGGCGGCCCATTTTGGATTCGATGCGACCTTCTACAGCCTGCCCAGGGTAGAACAACTGGTCATTGGTTCGGTTCCGTTGCCGGTTAAACAATCGTGCATATTACGAATCAGCGTTCGTCTTTTGCGCCTTCGTAGGGTTTTGCCGGCTCAGCGGCCATTTGGAGAGATGGCATATCAATTGAGTCAAACCTCCGGGGACGCCCAATAGCCTCTTTCAGCCTTTTGGCCAGACGCTCTCGGTCGCGGAGTTCACACTCCCATACAACTATCACATGCCAACCCTGCCTCTGAAGCTCTGAAACATTTCTTCGGTCTCGTTTAACTGTTCTCTCAAACTTGGGCAGCCAGTATTCTTGATTGACTGCTGGCGTGGTGGCTCGAGGGCATCCGGCGTGGCGGTGCCAGAAGCATCCGTGGACAAAAACGACCGTCGAATATTTAGGGAGAACAATGTCAGGATTGCCTGGCAAATCTTTCCTATGGAGTCGAAATCGAAAACCGAGGCCATGCAGCAATGTGCGCACGATCTTCTCAGGGCCTGTATCCCTTGAGTGGACCAGCCGCATGATGGCGCTGCGCTTCTTAGGTGAAAAGGTATCCAAGACGATGTCGTCAAACCAGAGCGATTTTCAGGCTCGGGTCGGTCTCTGTGCGGTCAATAATGCGGTTGTATTCATTTACCAGATCCTGAAGTCGCGTGGGTCGGTCGGCATGCTTGAATTCGCTCCACTCGTAGATGTTCGCCACAAGAAACTGCACAATTTCAACAACATCTACTCGGTCCTCGATATCCGCAGCGTCTGCGAGGACAGACGCGCCCCCGATCCCGTCTTGTATGGTAATTATGAGCGGCCTGAAACCTTCGCTAAGATTGTCTTGGCATTTTCGAATCAAGGCCTCAGTAGGCGCTGTGGTCACATGGATAGCTGTGTCGCCCACAAGAAAATCGCCTTTTCTCTTCCCAGGAGCGTCGGCTACTGAAAATCCTTTGTGTTCAATCTTCGCCCCCGGCAACAAGATTCCCAATTTGGCGCCTACCAGATGCTCCATAACGGCCCCCACGAACATGGTGCCCTGACACTCTTTCTGGCGAACAAAGGCCGACTCGATCAGTTCGGAAATGATTCGCTTCAAAGACTTGGAGGGATCCGGCCTCAGCTTAAAGGGCATGGACGCAAAATATGCCTTTGTCTTTTCTATCCACCAGCCCTCAATTATCGAGAAGTCAAGCAGCCGTTCTTTGTGCAAATCGTTCAGGAGTCCAAGATATGCCTTCATCCGGCTCATGCTGCCTCTGCTGGTCCTGCCTCCCTCTTCTGCAAGAACCCGGGATATGCCGTAGTCTCCAAGAATGGCCTGCACCGCCGATCGGCTTAGGCCTGCCACCTGCCCGCCCTTAGGAGTAAGGAAGTCCCCCGGGGAGAACGGGGGTTTTAGCTGGCTAGCATTACGGGTGAGAACCAAGACAACACAAAGAGGGCCTTTTGAGTTGATCGCATGGTCCACGGCAAATTGTTTGAGCTTCCGAATGACTTTTGATTTTTTCATAAAAATGATGCCTTTCGAGTATGAGGGAAGGGCGGTTAGATATCGCTGGCGAGGGCATAGTCGGCATTGGCAAGTGTTTCCCTGTGGTGGGACGAAATCACATCGGAATGTCGGCTCAGATCCTCGAAAAGCGGATTTAGATAATGTCTCGCAATCCAAGCCACGACGGGTGCGCAGACTGCATCACCAAAACCAAAAAGCGCTTGATTCAAAGGAACTTTTACAACAAACCGGTCTGCCCCCATCAATCGCGCGCACTCCCTGGGGGTGAGCAGCCTCGCCTTTACGGTCCCATAGCCTGCCTGCACAAGGATTTGCCTTCCGCTTCCGCCGCGTGGCGTACGTAGGCAGCCTGCGATCCCGTCCGTGCGCAATTCCCCCATTGATCTGCCTTTTCTTATGCGGCGAAATACAGTCCCCCACGACCATTGCTGCTGTCCCATCATGCGCCGAAGCTGTTCATAGTGCCTTTCACTCATTTGGCCTACGAGATAATCGCATCTCTCCTTAGTCCACCAATATGGGGAATCGTCAGGAAGATCCTCCAGTATTTCAGGCAAGCTTGGAGCATCATCGGGCAGCGGCGGCAGGTCGCGAATATCCCAGATGATGTCAGAATGACCGAAGATGAATTTCGCCAACGCTTTTGGCCGAACAGGGCTTTCATAGAATGTCAGGGACTCCCCGAGTCGCCAATCTCCCCTGAAGAGATGCCCTACCACGAAGAGCCTGACGCGGCTTTGAGGCACAAACCGCGCTGCGTCAATGATAAATGCATCCACCGCATAGCCGAGTTGGTTAAGAGACTGCAAGGCGGCCTCGAAATCGCGACCGCCATGGGACGAAAGAAAGCCTGCAACATTTTCGAGAAGGACAATTGGAGGACGCCTATCCCCCATTTCATCCAGAATGCGTACAAAGCCCCAATAGGCTGAGGACTGCTTGCCCCCCAGACCTTTTCGCATGCCAGCCAAAGAAAGATCATTGCACGGGAATGAGGCCGTAGCCATTCCAACAGTTGGAACCTGTGCAGCGTCAAGTTCATGAATATCACCAACTAGGAACTGGCCAACCCTTAAACCGAAGTGATCGCGGTACATCTGGAACTTGTCCTGGGCAATGTCATTCGCGAAAACGGCTTTCCATCCCTCTTGCTCCAAACCCATTCGCATCAGGCCTATGCCCGCAAAAAATTCGGCAAATGTCTTTTCTAAGATCATATTCTTGCGCTTATGCTAACATCTCATAATTGGTTCAGGATTCATTGGAGTATCTTCTTCTTCAGCCTTTCAATATATGAGCTATAGCCTTCCAGGTCAGGCCGAAGGGGCGAACACTCCCCAATGGTATTTTTTCAGAACCACTATTGGCAGGTCATGGACACAGCTATCTACATAAGAAATTTGAAAAAACACAAGTGAGGCCATGAGATCCATCTCATTTGCATGAATTTTCATTCGGATGCACTGCGCATAGCTCCTGTGCACAGAAGAGAATTGAAGGGCGCTGGCTTGGCCGACGTACCACATTGCGATCGTGCCTCTTGCGGCCATGACCAAGGGTTTCTTTTGCCTTTCAGCACATCGTTTATTTTTTCAACCAATTAGTCTCAGACCAACCCTGTTTCCGGATGTGGTCTTGCATTTTATGTCTGACTTCCTCCCAGTCATCCCCCTGTTCAATCCCACATCTCTTCCGAATTGATCTAATGATTTTTGGTGGTGCGGGCTTGTTAATCCTGTAAGATACATACTCAAAGAAACTTTCAGAAAACTGGTCATACGCAACAGGGTCGGTCCATATCTCTGGCATGGTCGCCTGAACAAATGGACAGCACGCCCTATCGACATGCCTTTCATCACTCAATCTATCATCTAACCTACGAACAAAGGAGGCAAACTGCTTACGAAGACTCTGGCCAGGCCTCCAGAATTCTTTCGCTAACCAGTGATTCTTCTGGTCTTCTGGGATACCTTTCTTTCTCAGTCTTTCTATCCCCATCCCAGCAATGTTAACGTCTGACTTTTTAAGTTTACGTAGTTCCCCATCATCAAATTTTACACGAATGTGCTCCCCCAGAACTTTAGTGACTCTTCCGATGAAATACGCATCTTCAATGCGATAAACAATCCTTGTATTTTGAGCCCAATCATAGCTATCGTATATTGATTTCAAATACCTTTCTATGTCGGCCAAGTAATCCTGAAATTTGCTCTGAATGGTTTTTTTGTTGGCACTTTTCATTTTTTTCGAGATGTCATGGAAGAAGGCTTTTTTCTTTTCCGAAACCTGTTCAATCTTCTCGTCCATCTGTTCAGTATAAACAGAAGGGACCCAATAACCAAAACAAGTTTCTATCGCCCATGGCGTGTGTCTGGACTGACCCCTCTTAGAACCCTCTTCGTTTTCCATTTCTTCACTATTATAACCCAAAGCCAATTTCAAATTGAAAGGGCCCCAAGGTTCTGCAGCAGCTGCATATCTGGGAGGATTTTGGATCAATTCCTTTTTAACCCAATCCGGGATTTTTAATTGGCTGAACGTGAACTGAATACTGGCGTTTGGTTTGTAATAAATTAGGCCTGTGCGCCAAAACTTGATCATTGAATCTATCTTAATGTTTTCAATTTTGGTATAAAGCGCCGAATCATTAACCACTGCTTCCAAATAACGTCCAAGCGCTTCAGTTTTTTCATCTATATGAAATAGTATTTCTTCGTTGCTTGTAAAGGCAGCATCAGAAGCATTTGCCGAGCCAATGAACCAATGGATATCCTTTCCAATGCGAAATCGATATAGTTTAGTGTGAAATAAAGAATATTTAGTATTAATAAATATATTAACTTTTTTATATTCCAATTTTATAAGAAGCTTATTAACCTCTTTTAACTCCTGCCTTTGCTCATCAAGTCTGATACCCCCAAACCCATTTAACACCAAAACAACCTTACACCTTGTTCGATATCCAACAGGGATAGCAGAGAAAAACTTCTCAAAAAAAGGGACCGAATAATATGCAGACAATATCGTTATCTCATTGGCTTTTCTTGCTATTTTAGATAACGCAGCTACGGTCAACTCTTGTACGTTAGACTTATCATGATATTTAACCGAGTATAAGCCGGACATTGTGTTCAGTCCCCTTTCAATTAGTTCTCCGAGTCCAATTTGAACAAGAGTTTCCTCAGAATTGTAAGCCTTTGTAAGATTAAGCCACGCAAGTTAAACCGATTAATCTGTCATAGTGACGCATTCTTTCATGGTAAAGAGCTGCTTTATGGTCTGTCTAACTAAATTGTTTCGCATCTCCGATCCCCAAAATCTCAAGACCAGACCTGAAAACATCGCCACCCTGCCATTGTCGGCAACCCTACCACCACACCGTCACAAAATCAACGAGAATGGTCAGTCTAAGGTCATTTTGAATTTAATGGTCAGATAACAACCAAGATTTGCAAATTGGCCTCACCATAACAGGCCGCTTGACAGAAGTGCGGGCTCTGTAAGAGGGGGCAAGCTTGGCGCCAGCCCCTCGAATGATCCAAGAAAAGTGAAGGAAATGCGAACTTCTCGGACCACAGCGCCCTAATCAAACTTGAGCGAGCCCCGTTTGGCAATCTTCTGGATAAGCAGGCCCCCTGTGTTGTGGATTTCAACTTTGTAGCCGTGGGGGCTGATGAAACGCCAGCCTGACGAGTTTTGATCCATGAAGGGTCTCATGGACGGGATGTTGTAGGCGGAAATGAACTGGCCTCCAAATTCCTCTACAGGCATCCCGGCCGAGTCGAACATGTCGTCCACAATCGGCCGCTCCAGTGCGATCATGCCAACCTTTTTGTCTCCATCGCATCCAATGATCCCGATCATGTGACCGGCCTGGAGAAAGATCCCAAAGCTGTTTGAGGTCGTTTCGTTGATGAACATGGAATCGTCTATGAGTTTCTCGCAGATGTCCCTTGCAGCTTTCAGGTCCATGCCCAGATAAAGACCCTTGATCTTGAGCTGTTTTGGGCCGTCGCCGGCCAGAGCAGGCATGGTCCAGCAGCAGACGGCGATCAGGGCGACGATGGTGATGTGCAAAAGCGATTTTGTGGTTTTCATCTTTTATCCTCCTTTTTGAGTGTTTTTAGATGTCGCGGTTTTTGAAAAGGCAGTCCGGATTTGGGCTTGCGCCGGAATGACGTCTGCCTGAATCACGAAGAAACAGGTGACAAACACGCTCAAAACCCGATCTCCTTGTCTCCGCTGTGGAGCCGCTTGACCCTGGCCTCATCGGCAAGAGCTGCCACAAGGACGCGGTGTGTGCGCTCTTTTTTGGGGTAAAAGGCGAAGCGATCCCGGACGGTCTTGAAATCGCCGGGGGTCAGGTTTGGGATGAGCATGAGGGCGCGTTCGGTTTCCGTGTCAAGGGGCCTGGACATCAGGGGTGAAATGAGCTTTTTGTAGAAGACCCCATTCCCCTCCCGGGTCAGATACTCGAACCCCAGCTTGCAGTTGAACCGACGGATGGAGGCCCCGTCCAGGTCCTTGAGGCGGTTGGAGGTGCAGATGAGGATGCCCCGGAAGCGCTCCATGCTGGTGAGAAATTCGTTGGTGAGACTTATCTCCCACGATCGCTCTGCCCGGTCCCGGCTGAAGAGCAGGGAATCGGCCTCGTCCATGACGAGGATGGCCTCCTCCCTTTCGGCCTCTTCAAAGGCCTCACGAATATTCTTTTCGCTCTCCCCCACCCACATGCTCTGAATGTCGCTGACGCGCTTGCAGATGATCTCCCGGTCCAGTCGCTCGCCGATGTAGCGGGCCAGTTCGCTCTTGCCTGTGCCCGGAGGACCGTGGAAGAGGAGATTCAGGTTGAGGATCTCATCCGCATCCCCCTCCCGGAGAAAGGCGTCGAACTTCTCCAGCTGGGTCATGAGGCCGGCAATGTCCCCCTTTATGTTGAGCCCGTCCAGGGAGTAGGCCTTTTCGGTCTTTTCCCGGTCCACCACCCTGTCGCCGTCGTTAATTAGGGTTTCGTGGGCGCTGAGGGCCAGCTCCACGGCCTCCAGAAATCCATGTTTAGCGGCACACCCTGACTCCCTCGCCTTCTTCACCGCAAGATCCATGACCCCGGCGCTCACCTGGTAGGCCCTGGCCAGTTCCGTAATCTGCGCCTCTCCCAGGAACCGCGCGGCCTTGTTGTTCAGGCGGATGTTTTTCCACAACTGGATGCGCTGCCGCTTGTTGAACGGCCTGAAGTGGATGCTGAAGGCAAAGCGGCGGAGGACCGAGTCCTCGATGTCCTCTATCCGGTTGGTGATCCAGATCATCCGAAGGCCGGGCGCTTCCATGAGCTCGTTCAGCCATCCCTTGTCCTGGGTTTCCCCCCGCATGAACCAGGAAAACCGCGTGTTGAGGAGATTGTCCGCCTCATCCGCCACAATCAGGGACCCGTCCCCGGAATTGGTCATGTTGATGCAGGCCAGGATGGCCGCCCGCCTGTTTTTGGCGGTATTGTCATTTCCTTTCACAATGCCGTAGGCCGGGACCTTCAGTTGCCCGGCAACCCCTGCCGCAAAACTGGTCTTGCCCGTTCCCGGGGGGCCGTAGAGAAGGATATGGGTGGATGTCTCAGGCTTTTCCCTCAGCAGTGCGAGGCAGTGCCTTACCTCTCTGTCCCCGACAAAATGGTTGTGCAGGTGGACCCGGGTCTTGGGGAGACGGGTGAAAAAGTCTCTGGAGATCACGCTGTTCGAGGGGTTCTCGAAAAGGGACCGATAATCATGCTCTATGCAGAGAGTGTACTGGTCCAGATCAAAGAGACCGATCTTCTCCAATTTACCCGTCACGATTCCATTCAACTCATTCGGGCTCAAACCGAGGGCATTGCTGAGGTATTTTCTGCCGCTGAATTTCTGGCAGTTCAGGTGGTTGGTGAAATAGTCCTCAAAGGGATCGTAGTTGGACAGGATGTAGAGGAATGTGCAGAACGCTTCCTCCTGGTCCGTAAGTCCGAACATCTGCCTCAGAACCGTCAGGTTTTTTTCGATGAGGGATGTCCCTTTGTACCTGAGCGTTTCCATCCTGTGATCCAGGAGCTTCAGGGCCTCCCGGATAAATCGTTTTTGAAACCGCAATCCGATCTTTCCCAAAAGGCGCCACAGGCCGTGGGCATACTCGTCGTGATCATAGAAGGCGTCCAAAAGCTCCTCATCGAGCTCTTCCCGGACATCTTGGGCTGTGTGTGCGAAAAGGATCTCCGCCAATTGTCCCCGCTCCTGGCCCATGACCCAGCAGAGGATCCCCAGTGTCTCCTTGTCCGCCACGGGGTAGCGCTCAAGGTGCCTTCTCAGATACACGGCCGCGTGGGTCAAGGCAAATCGTTCGCTGGCGTCGGGCATGGGATCCAAGACCTCTCCCGATCCCCTTTTCCGTCTTCTTCTTCCTCCATGAATCGGCATGCTTCTTTCCTCCCTTCTTTCATGTTGTGTTGGACCAGCCTAACATGGTAATGTTCCATAAGACGGAATGATGATGCGGTTTTTCTGCAACCGTTCAGAGGTTCAAGGGTTCAGGGTTGCCTAAGGGTTCGGTTTTATGCGAGAAGGGAGGATATGATGCCCAGAAAGGGGAGCGACAGGACATATGGGGAAAAGCTCATCATACTGTTTGCAAGGTTGTTGTTCACCAGGGAACGGCATTCCCTCACAGGGCTGTCCCAGGCCCTCGACTGCTCCAAGCAGACCGTTTTGAGGCTCATCGAAGACATCGAAAGGTCATACAAGGTCCAGATCGAATGGAGCATGCAGGGGAAGCGGCGCTTTTTTCACCTCAAGACCCTCGGGCAGTCATTGCCCGCTCTCAATCTGACAGGCACGGAACTGCAAGCCCTCTACATGTGCCGTTCTTTTGCCGAACATCTCCTGGGCAGGCAGTTCCTGGAAGAGGCCACCCGGGCTCTGGAAAAAGGGCACGCCCTCCTTCCAAGGGAGACCGTACTGTCATCCGGTCACTTCGCGTCGTTTCGGCCCGGGACCATCGACTACACCCCCCACCAGGACGCTATTCGAACCCTGATCGAGGCCATGGAGCAGAAGCGAATCTGCGAGGTGTCGTACAAGGCCCCTCTGTCAAAACGGGCCAAAAGTTTCTACATCAAGCCATACAAGATCTTTTCCCACCATGAGACCATGTACCTGCATGCCGGACTCGCCCCAAAGCCGGGTAAGCGGTATCGGGAACCGGAGTTCGACCCCCTTCTGGCTATTCACCGGATCGTCGGCGTAGCCCTTACAGACCGGTTTTTTGTTGTCCCTGAGGATTACGATTTTGAAGACACCTTTAACCAGAATTTCGGGGTCATCAAGGAAGAGGCCTTTGAGGTGGAGGTGGAATTCAGCGGGTTCGCCGCCGGGTTTGTGGCGGAGCGCATCTGGAGTTTGGATCAGAAGATTCGGAGAGTGTCTGACGGCAAGATCATCCTTTCGTTCAGTGCATCGTCGGAACCGGAACTGAAGGCATGGGTACTCTCCTTTGGCGACGAGGCCAGGGTGATCGGGCCTGACTGGCTGAAGGAGGAGATTGCGGAAACTATAGGGCGAATGGATCAGATTTACGAGGAATAGGAAGGTTGAGGTGAGAAAACCTGAAAGTTATGTTTGAGCGTTCAGGGCGGATGAAAGTAAGAAAGCTTCCCAATTTTATGAGGTCACCGTCCACAAATAGCTATTCTCGACTTCGAATGGCATATAACAATTTGATATCACAGGAAATTACCAGCCTGATATATGAGCCACGTATCTAAACGAGCCGGCTGTGCCCTCTAAGCTCTCCATGAGGTTAGAAATCATCTTCTATCGCAAGGGCATCTCACAGGGAATTATTGACGGTGAGCGTTTGTGATACCGTGAGTTTGATGTTGGCCCCGATGGCCGGGGTGAGATGGTAGCGGCCGTTGTATCTAGGCCTCAGCGGGTTAGACGTCCAGAGGCTCCAGAGACAGAGTAATGGAGTCTGTGAGGGCGGAGGCCGATTGGCCAAAAATAAAAACGGGATCTGTTTGAGTAATTTTTTATGGACGCAGGCCGCTCGATTCCCTTTCAGAAGAGGTCAAAAAGTGCGACAGGGAACAGGTCGTGTAGCAACTCAACCAAATCCTGAAACAGGTATAGAAGGAATAGGGCGGCGGGGGCCACTTCGCGAAGGCAATTCCTGGCGGATTTTGTCTTACTCACGCGTTGTCATCGGCAGTAACCGTACGCGGAGCTTCCCTTCGGTTACACTGATAAAGGCCCCGCGATCCAGGGCTTGTTGGTGTTGAATGACAATTTCGTGCAGGTAGCGGTTAACATTCGCCGGTTTCATATTGCGCAACCGAAATGTAATCACGCTCGGCAATGCGGCTCCGCTGGCAGCTACCAGATCACCGAAATCCAGATCATGGGTGACCAAGATACGACCTTC
>Ga0209164_1001807_pt1 | contig 25389 bp, 14 predicted proteins | sample MTBNYHSulfiMetaG_FD_187458 | JGI IMG/M metagenome (GOLD analysis project Ga0209164, IMG submission 187458) | Enrichment culture microbial communities from rom New York Harbor, USA that are MTBE-degrading - MTBE-NYH (New York Harbor Sulfidogenic)... | ecosystem: Environmental > Aquatic > Marine >... | reverse complement strand
GATGATCAATGGCACGACCGGCGAGCTATGGTGCGGTATCCACGAAGATGAGGCCGATCTGCGCGACTTCATAGCCGGCATGGGATATCAGAACATGATGTGCCAGCGAGCGTTCTCACCTATGTATACCAACTTCAACCCGGCCACGCAGGCGATCGATCTCGCCTTCGTGTACTTCAACCACACCGAACCCGAGTTCGACTACACCCATGTGTACATCCTCTGCTACGACGCGGCCGACGAGCTGATCGAGGAGCACACGGTCGCGACATTCGATGGCATCAGGGGCGACTACCAGATCCCGGCGACCTATGACGAGGGCGTCGAGGTGCCGGCGGGGACGCTGCCAACCGAGACGGCCACGGTTCAGGTCGAGTTCCGCATGACGGCCGACGGTGGCTGGTCGGACGAGGACGGCTTGTGGGACACGCCCTGTGGTCCCTTCGCCGCTGATGACGTGGCGATCACGGTCGGCCCGACCCATTACGACTACGACTTTGATGACGGCGCCCAGGGCTGGACGTTCGACAAGTGCGAGGGTGCGGGTGCCTGGATGCACATCGTGCATGACTACGAGTACCAGGAATGGCTGGACGACCTCGGGCTGATCTGCGACTGCACGCTGGTCGGTGACGCGATTGGGTTCGTCGCCACGATGTGCTCCAACGGACCGGGCCTGGTTCCGGGGCTGCATGAGCAATTCGAGACCGGCGTCGTGCCCCGCGCTGGGTATCCGGCACCGCAGTGGAACGCGGCCGTGATCGAGTTCGACGCCTACGTGAACTTCCCGTATTCCACGGGCGCGTTCTATCGCCCCGGCTGGCGGAAGTACCCCCACACGACCGAGGCCAACCCCGTGCCGCACTGGTCGGGGCGCAAGGGTCAGGCAACCTGGCTCTATTCGAGCGGATCGAGCTGTGGGCTCAGTCGCATCAATCTCTCCACCATGGACAACGCCCCGCTGCCGGTCGAGTGGGACTCGGTCAAGTTCGTCTACGAGATCTGGTGCAGCTGCGACGCCTTCTCGACGCCAACCTCGGTGTGCGTGGATGAGGGCTGTACGGGCGGCGCACCGGTCCTCGACAACTTCAGGCTCGGACTCATCCACAAGCCCAATGCTCCCGGGCTTGCGATCATCGACGGCGGCTTTTTCATGGACGGCTATGGGCAGAACTACCCGACCTACCTGGAACCTGCCGACCGGGGCAACGCGAACATCTCCTTCGATCTTTCTATGTCCAACCTGGAGAAGAACGACTGGCACGGCGACAGCACGGTCGTGTTGGGGCCTTCAGTTTCGAGCGAGGCCACGCGCTTCCTCTGCGAGACGTGCTTTCGGGTGCCGCGGGTCGGTCCCCGCCAGTATATGATTCCCGAGTATCACGTCTGGAAGGCCCGCCTGACTGGTGATCCGGAGGCCGGCTTTGTCTGCGTGCTGATGGACTCGCTCGAAACCAACAACCACACCAACATCTCGAAAAACAGGTTCGGCACGTATTTCCATGAAGACGACCCTGGGTTCGACCCTGCTTATCCTGACTATCGCCCGAACCAGGAGATCCTCCCCGATGGCGTCTTTGTGCCCGGCACCCGCATCGAGTACTACTTCCGCGCCCACTGGTACAACGGCGGGGCCCCACCGGCCGACTATACCATCATGGGACCGCTGGAGTTCGCGATCCTGCCCACGATGACACTCGCACCGGGGGAGGAATACACCGTCGTGTGGCCGAGCGTGCTCTACGTGGATGCCTACAACCGTGGCCGATCGGAGCGCTACATCGGGGCAGTGCTCGCCGCGGCGGGCTTGTCCTTCGACCGCTTCGACTACCTGGACGCCGCGGGCTGCTGTAACGCGTCGCTGCGGCGAAGCTTCGGCGGGACAGGCTACAATCCGGGCGGCTACGGCAACAACGGCCTCACGCTGGAGCAACTCTGCGGATACCGCGTGGTTTTGTTCAGCCTTGGCCTGTTTGGCGTGGGCTCGACCGAGGACGCGGATTGGACGCTCTTCGAAGACTGGCTGGCCACGACCGACTGCGGCCTGGCCAATGTGCGCCGCGGGCTCATCCTCGACGGCAACGAGATCTGCGCGTTGGCGGCCGGCCCCGCGTACCCGGTGGCCCTCGACTTCGCCAACAACGTGCTGGGCGTTGACTACGTTGCCAACAGCTATCGCACGTATAACAGTGACCCCTCCTATTGTGTCTACCTTGAGCCGAGCCAGAATGCAGTCTTCTCGCCGGCGCAACCCGGCATCGGGCTCCTCGGCAACGGTTGCCCCCAGCTGTTCAACTACAACGTCCTTGGCGTTCACGCCGGCGTGCCGGATGCGCTGGGCAACCTGCGCTTCTACAGCTACCAGGGCACCGGCACGCAGACCTACGTCGACTACGCCCAGGTCGTGCGGCAGAACGTCCAGCCGGGGGTGACCAACTGGATGAGCGTGATGAACGGCTTTAGCCTGTACTACCTCTCCGAGCGCGGCTATGGCGGTGAGGACTGCAGCGCCGACAGCGCCGCCCGCGTCGCGGGTGGCCTGGCGCTCCTTCAGCCCATGCTCGGTTGGATGGAAGACCCCGGCGATCCCTTCGAGCCGTGGCGCTATCCCTGCGTGGACACGAGCGTGGAGGAACCACCGGCGACGCACCTGAGCGGGTCAGTGGACCACCTCTATCCCGCGCGGCCGAGCCCCTTCCACGCCCGCGCGACGTTGCGCTTCACGCTGGCGCAGACCGGCCGGGCGACGCTCGAGCTCTTCGACGTCAGCGGCCGCAAGGTGCGCACGCTGCTGGACGGGCCGCGGGCGGCGGGCGAGCAGACGATCGTGTGGGACGGCACCGACGACGGCGGCCGGCGGCTGGGCGCCGGGCTCTACTGGATGCAGCTACGGACCGAGCGCGGCTACGCCTCGAGCCGCCGGCTGCTCGCGCTGCCATAGCGTGGGGGCGCTAAGACAACTGCTGGCGCTGCCCCGGGGCGCTCGGGCTGCGGCAGGCTGAACGCACTGCCGTATGAAGTGCGGGATGACATGGAGAGGGGGCCAAGGATGCAACGACCTACATGGCTGAAGGCACTCGCCCTGGCCGCTGCTGTAATCTGCACGTCGGTGCCGGCTGCTGCCGCCCCCGGCGAGTCGCGGTGCCTGCCGCCGCCCCTGGGCCCCGGCGAGGAGCCGGACGTGCTCAGCGGCGTGCCCGGATTGCCGGTGCCCGGCAACCAGGCCGTCCGCGCGGACACGATCTGGTTTGGCGGCGACGACGGCAGCGGCCTGGCGGTCGAGGGTGGTATCTGGGACTTCGAGACCCCCGGGTCCAACGGCTACCAGGGCTGTGTGTCGTGGGACGAGTCCTCCAACCCGGGCGTTTACTTCTACCGGGTGACCGCGAACGATTTCACCGCCCACGGCGATCCGTGCGTGCCGATGATCAACGGCACGACCGGCGAGCTATGGTGCGGTATCCACGAAGATGAGGCCGATCTGCGCGACTTCATCGCCGGCATGGGATATCAGAACATGATGTGCCAGCGAGCGTTCTCACCCATGTATACCAACTTCAACCCGGCCACGCAGGCGATCGATCTCGCCTTCGTGTACTTCAACCACACCGAACCCGAGTTCGACTACACCCATGTGTACATCCTCTGCTACGATGCGACCGACGAGCTGATCGAGGAGTACGCGGTCGCGACGTTCGATGGCGTCCAGGGCGACTACCAGATCCCGATGACCTACGACGAGGGCGTCGAGGTGCCGGCGGGGACGCTGCCAACCGAGACGGTCACGGTCCAGGTCGAGTTCCGCATGACGGCCGACGGTGGCTGGTCGGACGAGGACGGCTTGTGGGACACGCCCTGTGGTCCCTTCGCGGCTGATGACGTGGCGATCACGGTCGGCACGACCCATTACGACTACGACTTTGATGACGGCGCCCAGGGCTGGACGTTCGACAAATGCGAGGGGGCGGGCGCGTGGATGCACATCGTGCACGACTACGAGTACTCTGAGTGGCTGGACGATCTCGGCCTGACCTGCGAGTGCACGCTGGTCGGCGACGCGGTCGGCTTCGCGTCCACGATGTGCGCCAACGGTCCCGGCTTGGCGCCAGGCCTGAAGGAGCAATTCGAGACGGGTGTGGTGCCGCGTGAGGGCTATCCGGCGCCGTCCTGGAACGCGGCGGTGATCGAGTTCGACGCCTTCGTGAATTTCCCGCAGTCCACGGGCGCGCACTATCGTCCGGGCTGGCGGAAGTATCCCTACACGACCGAGGCCAACCCGGTTGACCACTGGTCGGGACGCCGGGGCCAGAACGTGTGGTATTACACGAGCAGCCCCTACTGCGCGCTCAACCGCATCAACCTCTCCACCATGGACAACGCCCCGCTGCCGGTCGAGTGGGACTCGGTCAAGTTCACGTACGAGATCTACGTCAGCTGCGACGCCTTCTCGACGCCGACGTCGGTGTGCGTGGAGGAGGGCTGCACAGGCGGGGCCCCGCTGCTCGACAACGTCAGGCTCGGACTTATACACAAGCCTGACGCTCCCCCGATCACGCTGATTGACGGCGGGATGTTCATGGACGGCTATGGACAGAATTACCCAACCTATCTGGAACCCACCGACCGGGGCAACGCGAACATCTCCTTCGATCTTTCTATGGGCAGCATGACGCAGAACGACTGGCACGGCGACAGCACGGTCGTCACTGGACCCGTTGTTAGCAGCCAGGGCACGCGTTTCCTGTGCGATTTCTGCTTCCGCATACCGCGCACAGGCGCGCGGCAGCAGATGATCTCCGAGTACCAGGCCTGGAAGTCGCGCCTGGTGGCCAACCCGGAGGAGGGCTTCGTCTGCGCACTGATGGACTCGCTCGAGAGCAACAACTACACGCAGATATGGAAGAACAAGTTCGCCACCTACTTCCACGAGGACGATCCCGGGTTCGACCCTGTCTATCCCGACTTTCGGACCCATCAGGAGATCCTTCCCGATGGCGTGTTTGTCCCCGGCACGCGCATCGAGTACTACGTTCGCTCCTACTGGTACAATGGCGGGGCGCCGCCGACCGACTACTACATCCTGGGACCGCTGGAGTTTGAGATCCTCCCCACGATGAGAGTCATGTCAGGGCAGGAATACAACGTTGTCTGGCCGAGCGTGCTGTACGTGGATGCCTATAACCGTGGTGGCGCAGAGCGCTACATCGGGGCGGCGCTGGACGAGGTTGGGCTGTCCGTCGATCGATTCGATTATCTAGATGTTTCGAGCTGATACAACGCAGCGCTGAGGCGTGCCCTCGGCGGGACGGGTTTCAATCCTGGCGGCTATGGCAACAACGGCCTCACGGTTGAGCAACTCTGCGGGTACCGGCTGGTGCTGTTCAGCCTCGGGTTGTTTGGATATGGCGCCACCGAGCCTGAGGACTGGGACCTTTTCGAGGAGTGGCTGGCGGCAACCGACTGCGGCCTGGCCAATGTACGCCGGGGTCTCATCCTCGACGGCAATGCGATCGGCGCCGTTGCGGCCGACCCGGTTCAGGGACTGGCCATCAACTTCGCCCACACGGTCCTTGGCTTCGACCTCGTCGACTACCGCTACCGCGTGTACAATAATGACGCTGCCTACTGCGTGTATCTCGAGCCCAGCCTGAACGCCGTCTTCACCCCGGAGCAGCCCGGCATCGCCCTCTTCGGCAACGGCTGCCCGCAGCAATACAACTACAGCGTCCTCAGTGTCTATCCCGGTGTGCCCGGCGCGGTCGGCAACCTGCGCTTCTACAGCTACCAGGGCACCGGCACGCAGACCTACGTCGACTACGCCCAGGTCGTGCGCCAGAACGTTGAGCCGGGAGTGGCCAACTGGATGAGCGTCGTCAACGGCTTCAGTCTGCACTATCTCTCCGAGCGCGGTTGGGGTGGCGAGGATTGCAGCGCCGACAGCGCCGCCCGCGTGGCGGGCGGGATCGAGCTCCTCGAGCCCATGTTGGGTTGGATGGAAGACCCCGGCGATCCGTTCGAGCCGTGGCGCTATCCCTGCGTGGACACCGGCGTGGAAGCACCACCGGCGACGCACCTGAGCGGGCCGGTGGACTACCTCCATCCGGCGCGGCCCAGCCCCTTCCACGCCCGGGCGACGATCCGCTTCACGCTGGCGAAGACCGGCCGGGCGACGCTCGAGCTCTTCGACGTCAACGGGCGCAAGGTGCGCACGCTGGTCGACGGGCCGCAGAGGGCGGGCGAGCAGGCGGTCACGTGGGACGGCGCCGACGACGGCGGCCGGCGGCTGGGCGCCGGGCTCTACTGGATGCAGCTACGGACCGAGCGCGGCTACGCCTCGAGCCGCCGGCTGCTCGCGCTGCCGTGAGCCGCTCGGGCTGCAGGAGGCTGCTCGCGCTGCCGTAGCAGGCAGTTGGGCTGACCACGGGAGGTGGCGCCGTCTTCCTCACGGCGCCGCCGGCCTGCGCAGGTGCTGGCCGAAGAACGCCACCTGCTTGGTGTACTCCTCCACGGTGTTGTCCCGCTTGCCCGCGCCGTGGCCTTCATCGACGAAGATCAGCGAATCGACCTCGCCGCCATGGGCCTGGATGGCCCGAATGATCTGGCGGGCCTCATCGACCGGCACACGCGGATCGTTCTCGCCGTGCACGACCAGCAGGGGCGTCTTGATCCGATCGGCCTTGTGGATCGGCGAGATCGAACGCAGGAACTCGCGATCGGTGAGTGGCCCGTACTCGGCCTCGCGCAGCGCGCGCCGATAGGGTGCCGTGTTCTCGAGAAACGTCTCGAAGTTGGCGATGCCGACGATGTCGACCGCAGCGGCCAAGAGGTCGGGATGCTCGGTAATCAGGCCGAGGACGACGTAACCGCCATAGGAACCGCCACGCACTCCGATCATCCCCGGCTCGGTGTAGCCATTGGCAATGAGCCAGTCGATCCCGGCCTTGTAGTCCTTCAGGGAATCCTGGCGCTTCCTGTAGTTGTCGAGGTTCAAGTAATCGCGCCCGTAGCCCGACGATCCGCGCACATTCGGCTCCAGCACGCCGTAGCCATTGAGCTGCAAGTACTGCACATTGCGCTGAAAGTGGGGGCGCGATTGGCCCTCGGGCCCGCCATGGGCGTCCACGATGAAAGGAATCGGGCGGCCGGGTTGGTAGTCGGGCGGCAGGTACAGGAACGCGGGGATCTCCAGACCGTCGAAGCTGCGATAGCGGATCAGCGCCGGCTCACGAAACAGCTCGCGATCGATGCCGAGGTAGGACGCGAAGGTGAGCTGCTCGAGCTCTCCGGCGACAGGATCCCAGCGCCAGACATCCGGCGCGCGCGTGGGGCTGTTGAAGCCGAAGACCACACGGCCGCGGGCGTCCTCGTAGACCTGCCCGATCATGCCGTCCAGCGGAGGACCCGCGACCGGTTCGAATGACTTGGCGCCCCGGATCTTCAGGCGCGTGTAGCCGTCCTCGTTGACCAGCGCGAACATCCAGGCATAGTTCCGCGAGAGCCACACGCCCTCGACTTCCCAGCGCGGGTCGATCCAGCCGTCTTCGACGAACTCGACCTCCGGCGATCCCACCCGCATCCGGGCGACCCGCGCCAGACCGTTGGGCGTGCGATTGCAGGTCAGCCAGATCGTCCGGCCGTCGGGCATCAACGTGGGTGATCCGTAGCGGACGAGTTCCTCATCCTCCGTCAGTTTCTGATGCGTTCCGTCGGTCAGGTCCACCAGGTAGAGATCGTTGTCGGCGCTCGAGTGCAGGTTGGAGACGATGATCCAGCGGCCGTCCTGAGAGATGTCCACGATCGAGTTGTAGCCGCTCACACCGTCGGTCGCGCCGAAGACCTTCACCGCTTGGCCGGTGAGGATGTCCATGCGGTAGATGAAGAAGTCGCGGCCGTTCTCCTGATTCGAGCGGTAGAGAATCGCGCGATCATCCGGGGTCCAGGCGACGTTGGTGATTTGAACCTGCTCGAAGCGCGTGAGTTGCTCCATGCGCCCGGTGCGGGTGTCCATCAGATAGAGCTGGGTCTGCTCGGAGCCGCCCGGCGCCGCGCCGACGATGGCCAGCTGGCCGCCGCGCGACAGATCGAAGAAGCTGATGCCGTCCGCGAACGCGGAGAGCTGGTAGGGCCAGCCCTCGGGTGTCAGTCGGTAGACCTGAAAGGCGCCCGACAAGCGGCTGCCGATGTAAACATCCTCGCCGTCCCAGCTATACCCAATCGGCCCGGAGCCGCCGATTTGCATGAAGGTGGCGATGTCGGGCAGGTAGGCACCTTGGTCGAGGAGTGACGCGGGCCGTCCGCCAGCCTCATCGGGGCCGCTGGCGCGGGCCGCGACCGGCGCGCTGGCGAGCCCGGCGAGCCCGGCGAGCCCGGCGATGATGGTGGCGCTCAGCAAGAGGCGAAGGCTTCTGTTGTTCGCGGACATCAGAATCTCCCCGGTGTTGCGTGGTTGGGAACGCCGGCCCCGCGGGGGACGGCCGGCCGTCAGGCCTCAACCTCTGCAGGCTACGCCAGATCCTACGGCGCCGCACCGGCGATGTTGCCCCCGGAAGCGCTCGTGGCGACGCTGGGGTGCCGCCCCGGGCGAGGCTCGTGGCGACGCTGGGGGGCCGCCCCGGGCGAGGCTCCGGCGAGGCTTCGGCGAGGCTCCGGGGTGGCGTTGGGAGGGGGAAACCGGCGGCGCGCCAAGCGGTGTCAAGGGGCTACGCCCGGCCGACCAGTTGCTGCTAGAATGGCGCCGCTGCTGGATGCGTCATGAACCTGCACAAGGAGGTGGAACCATGCTGCGCTCCCATTGCATTGCCATCCTCGTATCGATCGCCGTCGCTGGGTTCTCCATCCCGAGCGCCACTGCGGCCTTGCCCGCGGACACCGCGGCCCGGCCGTCGGCCGGCCCCGATGCGCCGGCGGAGATCGGCGGACAGGTCGCCCTGCAAACGGTGACGCCTGAGGCGTCCCGGGCGGCGGAGGCGTTCCTCGACCCAGCGGAGGCTAGAACTTCCGCGACCGAGACCGGAACGGCTGCGGCGACGACCGTGAGCGGTCTCGGTCTCGGGCGGGGTTGGCCGGTCAACCTCCACGCCCCCGGTGCGGGCTTCCCCTACACGCCCACCCTGTTCGACTGCGACCACGACGGCGCCGATGAGATCTTCCTCACGGGCGGCAACACCTTCGGCCTGCGTGGCGACGGCACCTTCCTGCCCGGCTGGCCGACGACCGAGCACATCTACATGGGCTACGGCACCAACGACCAGAAGCCGGGGCCTTCGTGCGCCGATGTCGACGGCGACGGCGACACGGAGATCATGTGGTCCGAGCGCGACTGGTATGCGGGCAGTGCCCACATGTGGTGCTTCAACGGCCGGAACTTCGACGGCAGCAACATGCCCAACTTCCCCCAGATCGCACCCGACGACTACTCCAACGCGCTGGATGTGCCCTTCGTGCTGGGTGACACCGACGGTGACGGAGATCTCGAGGCTTGGGGCCCGCACACGCTGGGCAACAACTTCGTCCACTACCGCATCTCGGCCTTCGACCACCTGGGCACGCGGCTCTTCACGCACGACCTGGATGCGACCGAGAACACGCTCTCGCTCTACTTCGGCGATCTCGACGGCAACGGCGTGCGCGAGATGTTCGCGATGGCCCAGCGAGGGCAAGCAATGCGCCTGCACGCGTTCGACCCAGACGGCAACGAGCTGCCGGGCTATCCGCGCACGTTGTACACGCTGGCGGGCGAGACCCTGCCTTTCGGACCACCCATCGTCGCGGACCTGGAGGGCGACGGCGACCTGGAGATCCTCCTCGGCGCATGGACCGGCGGGGCGGCCCGGGTCCGGGCCTACCACCACGACGGCACGCCCTGCGCGGGTTTCCCGGTCCAGTTCGCGTCGGGCTACCAGATGTTCTACATCGGCCTCGGCGATCTCACGGGTGACGGCGCACCGGAGTTGATCGCCACCGGCAATGTTCTTAGCGCGGACTACGCGCTCTACGCCATCGACCTGGCAACGGGCACGGTAATGCCGGGCTGGCCGTATGCGCTCCCCCACTGGCCTGAGGGGTTCCCCACGGTCGCCGACGTCGACAACGACGGCTACCAGGAAGTCTGCATCTCGACCGGCGGCGGTGACGTGCGGGCGATTTCTCGCACCGGTCAGCTACTCCCCGGTTATCCCCTGCCGATGATCTCCGCCGCGATCTCGGGCGTCGCGGTCGGGGACATCGATGGCGACGGCCTCTTCGAGATGGTGGCCGCGACGTGGGACGGCTGGGTCTACGCCTGGGACACGCCCGGTGAGGCGCTGTTCGGCCGCGCCGATTGGCCGATGCGCAACGTGAACGAGCGCAACACCGGCGTCTTTGGCGATCATGGTGGCAGTGCCAGCGTGGCCGCCCTGGACGCGCCCCTGCGCTGGAAGCTGAGCGTCGAGCCCAATCCCATCTTCACCTCCGCGGCCTTCCGCATCGCCCCGACCTGGCATTCGATGGGCGCGCAGGTGGGTGAAGGCACACCGGCGGTCGAGATCTACAACGCGTCCGGGCGACTGGTCGAGGTGCTCTCCGCCGGCGGCCGGTCGGTGGTCTCTTGGTCGCCGCCGCAGGGGACGGCCGCGGGGGTCTACTTCGCCCGTCTGCGCGGAGCGGGGCAAACCCGACCGGTGCCCATCGTCCTCGTCAGATAAGGCACGCGCTTCTCGATGGTGCGAGGCCCGGGGTGGGGGTCTGGAAACCGGGCGCGGGCGCGGGGTCTGGGACCTGTCGATTGTGCCCCGGGGCACAAGACGCTGTAACTATATATATGCTTGAAATTACGAACTGCGATAGATTCACAATCCACAGGTCGCCAGGGAGGGCGCATGAAGCTATCGGAGAACACCAAGATCCACGATCTTCTCTCCGCCTACCCGTTCCTCGAGGAGTTCCTGCCAACCTACCATCCCAAGTTTCAGCTCCTGGGCAGTCGGACCGCGCGGGCGACGATCGGGCGCGTCGCGACGCTGAGCGCGGCGGCCGGTATCGCGGGGGTGGCGCCACAGGCGTTGCTGGCGGCCATCGCCGCTGAGATCGAGCGGCGCACCGGCATCCGGCCCGAAACCGTTGCCGCGTTGGGCTCCGTGGCCCAGCCGGTGGCCCCGGCACCCGGGCTTTCGCGCGAACAGCGGCTCGCCATCCTCCAGGAGATCATCCGCGATCTGCATGCGGGCGGCGATCTCGAATCGGCGCGGCAGCGCTTCGCGGAGGCGGTCGGCGATGTGGAAGCCTCCGAGATCGCGGCGATGGAGGAGGAGCTGATCCGCGGCGGGCTGCCGGTCGCCGATGTCCAGCGCCTGTGCGACGTGCACGTGGGCGCGTTTCGTGAAGCCCTTGATGAGCACGCCGAGGTGCAAGCGTCGCCGGGCCACCCGGTCCACACCTACCTGGCGGCCAACCGCGTCATCGCCGAGCTCGCCGATCGTCTCGGCGCGCTGGCGCGCGGTGTGGAGCGCAGCGGTGCGACGGAGAGCAGCGGCAAGAGCCGGCCTGACGGCAGCAGCGGTGATGCGCTACAGGAGGCAGTCCGGGTCCTGGAGCGTCTGGCGGGCATCGAGAACCACTACCAACGCAAGGAGAATCAGCTCTTCCCGCTCCTCGAACGACACAACGTCACCGGCCCCACGCAGGTCATGTGGGGCGTCCACGACCAGATCCGCGCGCAGCTCAAGGCCGCCCGCGAGGCTGCCGGGCGCGGCGATGCCCGGGCGTTCGCGGCCACGGCACCGGGGCTGGCGCGCGACCTGGTCGAGATGATCTACAAGGAGGAGAAGATCCTTCTCCCGCTGGCCATTGAGACGCTCTCCGATGCGGAATGGGCCGAGATGCGACGCGGCGAGGATGTGCTCGGTTATGTGTTGGCCCAGCCCGCAGCGCTGTGGCCGGCGGGGACCGCCAGCACCGCCGGAACCGCGAGCACGGCAGCCACTGCAGGCCCCGCGACCGTCGCGGGTGCCGCAGGTTCCGCTGGCGCCGCGGCGAGCCAAGAGAGGTTGCTCGAGCTGGCGACGGGCGCGCTCACCCGCGAGCAGGTGGATCTGCTCCTGACCCACCTGCCGGTCGACATCTCCTTCGTCGACGAAACCGACACGGTGCGCTACTACTCCGAGGGCAAGGAACGCATCTTCCCGCGCAGCCCGGGCATCATCGGCCGCGAGGTCCAGAAGTGCCATCCCCCAAAGAGCGTGGACATGGTGGAGAAGATCCTGGCCGCCTTCCGCGCGGGAACGAAGGACGTGGCCGAATTCTGGATCGAGATGCAGGGCCGGTTCATCCACATCCGGTACTTCGCCGTGCGCGACGCGGCCGGCGCTTATCGCGGCTGCCTCGAGGTGAGCCAGGATGCCACCGAAATCCGCGCGCTCACGGGCCAGCGCCGGTTGCTCGACTGGGAGTAGCCCGGCTGCGCAAGCCGGAGGCGCGGGAAAGCGCCCCCGAGCGCCGATAGAGCTGGCAGACCGGGGATCCGAGAACGGAGTCGAGGACCCATGACGCTGCGCGAGCACAAGACCAAGATCATTGCCACCATCGGCCCGGCCTCTGAGTCGCCGGAGATGCTCGAGCGGCTCATTCGGGCCGGGATGAACATCGCGCGGCTCAACTTCTCTCACGGCGACTTCGCCCAGCACGCCGAGGTGATCGCGCGCATTCGCGCAGCGGAACGTACGACCGGCCACCGCGTGGCGATCATGGCGGACCTGCCTGGTCCCAAGATGCGCCTGGGGCAAATCGACCCCGAGCCGATTCAACTCCGCGCCGGCGACCCGTTCACCTTAACCACCGAGAAGATCACCGGGAGCGCCCAGCGAGCCACGATGACGTTCGAGCGACTTCCGGCGGTGGTCAAGCCGGGTGACCACCTGTTCCTCAACGACGGGCTCGTGCAGCTCGCCGTCGAGCGCGCCTCGGGCAGCGACGTCGTTTGCCGCGTCGTGGTAGGTGGGGAGCTGCGTTCGCGCAAAGGGCTCAACCTGCCGGGGATCGACCTGGGGATCAGCGCCTTCACCGATCACGACCGCGACTGTCTCGCGTTCGCGCTCGAGAAGGGTGTCGATGCGGTGAGCCAGTCCTTCGTGGAAACCGCCAGCGACATCGAGGCCGTGCGCAGCGCGTCAAGAGCTCTGGGCCGTCAGCCCTTCGTCGTCGCCAAGATCGAGCGGGCCGGCGCCCTGGCGCACTTCGACGAGATCCTCGCCGCGGCCGACGGGATCATGGTGGCCCGCGGCGATCTGGGCGTGGAGGTGCCGATTGAGGAGATCGCCCTTCGGCAGAAAGAGCTGATTCGCAAGGCCAATCTGGCCGGGCGGCCCGTCATCACCGCCACCCAGATGCTCGAATCGATGGTCGCTAATCGCCTGCCGACCCGCGCGGAGGCGACCGACGTCGCCAACGCCATCCTGGACGGCACCGACGCCGTCATGCTCTCGGGCGAGTCGGCCATGGGCAAGTATCCGGAGGAGTCGGTCGCCATGCTCGCGCGCATCGCGGCGGCCACCGAAGCCAGCCGCGCTGCGGCGCGCGCAAATGGCGCGGGTCGGGCGCATCCAGGCGTGGCGCCTCCCCCGGCGGCCCGGGCCATTGCCGCCGCGGCCACGTGCCCCTCGGCGACCCGGGCCATCGCCACGGTCGTGGAGCAGGCGCTCGAGACCGTCCCCTGCGCGGCCGTCTTCGTGCCCACCCGCACGGGCACCACGGCGCGCATGATCTCGCGCTACAAGCCCTCGGTGTGGATCGTGGCCCTCAGCCGGGAATCGGCCGTCTGTCAGGGTCTGGCGTTTTCCTACGGCGTGCACGCGGTCGACCTCGCCGAAGAGCCTGAGCGCTGGCGCGACTACGCCGAGGCCTGGCTGCGCGAGCATGGCGTGATCGGCTCGGTCGCCATCCTCGTGGCGGGCCCGTCGAAGCGCAACCCCGACGCCAACCACCGGTTGGAGTTCATGCGCGTGGAGGCTTGAGGCGGGCGCAGGGCGGCCATGCTTCCGGCGCCCGGACCTTCGCGGTCCGGCGCCCGGGCTCCGGCCGATCACGGCCCCGCGAGCAACCCCACCCCCTCCGGCCGCGTAGCTGCAGGTGAACGCGGCCCCCCCCAGCCCCGTCCTTGTTTGCAGACCCCCCCATGCTCGGAGGAGACCATGAAGAAACGCCTCAGGTGGCTCGTGCCACTCGTGATCGTGGTGATCGCCGCACTCATCCTCGGTCTGCGCACTTTGCGCCCCGATTCGAGCGCAGCCGCCGACCAGCAGCCGCCGGTCGCCGCGGACGCGCGCCGCGCCAAGGTCGAGGTCGGCGAGGTGTCGGTGCACCTCGCGGAGACCGGCATCATCCAGCCCGAAACGATGGTCCTCGTGAAGTCGAAGGTCAGCGGCAAGATCACCCGCCTCGACGTGCGCGAGGGCGACGACGTGCGGCAGGGCGCGCGCCTCGCCACGGTCGAGCCCGACATGGCCCAGGCGCGGACCGTCGCCAGCCTGAAGAGCGAGTACGGTCGCGCCCGGGTCGATCTCGAACGCGCCCGGCAGGACTACGAGCGTGACCTCGAGCTTCACAAACAGGGGCACATCTCCGACACGCAGCTCAAACTCACCCGGGATGCCTACGACATCGCCAGAATCGAGCATCAGTCGGCCCTCGAGCAGATGCAGCTCGCCGAGGAGGACGGCGTCAAGATGGACTTGGCCGCCGCGGACCTGGGCAGCATCGACTTCGACGGGCAGTCGGCGAAGCTCCTCGACATCGTGGCCCCGGCGTCCGGCACCGTGATCAACATGGAGATCGAGGAGGGCGAGATCGTGACCTCGGGCGCGCTCTCCTACACCAGCGGCACGACGCTCATGACGATCGCGGACCTTTCGGCGATGCAGATCAAGGCGGGCGTGAACGAGGTCGACATCGGCAAGGTGCGGCTCGGCCAGGACGTCAAGATCGACGTCGACGCCTACCCCGGGGTCGCCTTTCACGGCGTCATTGCCCACGTGGCCCCGGCCGCGCGCGACGAGCAGGGCGTCAAGATCTTCGACGTCGAGATCGACATCACCGACTCCGACGAGCGGCTCAGGCCCAACATGACCGCCAATGTCGAGATCCAGGGCGATCATCGCGAGGGCGTGCTCACGGTGCCGATCGAGGCGGCGTTCAAGAAGCAGGGCCGCTACGTGGCTTACGTGTTCGACGGGAGCCCGGGCGAACCCGTCGAGCGCGAGATCGTCACGGGCGTCGCCAATATCCAGAAGATCGAGGTCGTCTCCGGACTGGCCGAGGGCGATCTCGTCGCCCGCTACGATCCGGAGATCGAGGGCCGGGCGACGGACGAAGACGCCCTGCGCCGCCAGCGGATGGCGGCCCAGGCCCGGCGCAGGTGAGGTGCGCCATGTTGATCGCCACCAAAAACCTGCGCAAGACCTACGACCTGGGGGCGGCCCAAGTCGAAGCGCTGCGGGGCGTCACGCTCGAGATCGAGCAGGGCGAGTATGTTGCCATCATGGGCCCCTCGGGATCGGGCAAGTCGACGCTGATGCACATCCTGGGTTGTCTCGACACCCCCAGCTCCGGGCGCTACACCCTGGCCGAGCGCGAAGTCAGCGGTCTCGCTGGCCGCGCTTTGGCGCGGGTGCGCAATGAGGAGATCGGCTTCGTCTTTCAGAACTTCAACCTGCTGCCGCGCATCGACGTCGTGGCCAACGTCGCCCTGCCGCTCGTCTACCTCGGCGGGGTCTCCAAGAAGGAGCGGCGCACCCGCGCCGCGGACGTCCTCGAGCGGCTCGGCCTCGGCCACCGCCTGCGTCACCGGCCGAACGAGCTCTCGGGCGGCGAGCGCCAGCGCGCCTCGATTGCCCGGGCGCTGGTCAACGAGCCGAGCATCCTGCTGGCCGATGAGCCCACCGGCAACCTGGATTCGAAGACTGGCAAGGAGATCATGGACATCCTGGACGGCCTCAGTCGCGAGGGCCGGACTGTGATCCTGGTCACCCACGACGCCAATGTCGCCGCCCACGCGCGGCGGGTCGTTCAGATCGAGGATGGCGTGATCGCGCGGGAGGAGCGCACATGAGCGCACGGACCGCTCGAGGGAGCCGATGAACTTCTTCGAGAGCATCGATGCCGGCGCGCGCGCCATGGCCGCCAACAAGGCCCGCGCCGTGATCACGACCATCGGGATCGTGCTGGGCGTGGCCTCGGTCGTGACTTTGCTCTCCCTCATGCGCGGCGGCCAGCAGCAGACGGAGGCCTACTTCGCCGAGCTCGGCGGCGCGCGGGAGCTGCGCATCACCAACACGCGCACGGACCGGGTCTTCATGACCGCGGCCGAGCGCGCCTCCGAGCGCCTCACCTACCGCGACGCTCAGGCCATCCTGACCGACTGCCCCGCCGTGCTGACCGTCGACCCCGAGATTACCCGCTTCCTGGATGTCTCCTACCGCGACAAGAACTTCATGATGAAGGTGTTGGGAACGAACCGGCACTACCCCTATGCCGACGACATGCCGGTGGCGAAGGGCCGCTTCATCAGCGATCAGGACTGCCAGAACTACGCCAACGTCGTCATGCTGGGACCCACCTACAAGCAGGACCTCTTCGGCGATGAAGAGGCGATCGGCAAAACGATCGTGATCCGGGGGGTGCCGTTCACGGTCGTGGGGATCATGCAGAAGAAGGAGTTCTATTTCCGCGGCGGCGGGGGCAGCGGTGACCGCAACGTGCTCGAGTGGTTCAACCGCAGTCTCTACATCCCCATCACGACGATGGTCAAGCGCTTCACCGTCGACGATCGGCTCGACGGCCTCGAGATCGCGGCCAAGTCGGTGGAAGCGGTGCCCGACCTGACGGAGGAGGCCCACACCGTCCTGCTGCGCCATCACGGCGTGGAGGACTTCACGATCGAGTCGAAGTCGGGACAGATCGCCGCCCAGAACCAGGAGGGGGCGTTCTTCAACATCATCTTCTCGGCGGTGGCGTTCGTTTCGCTGTTCGTCGGGGGCGTCGTGATCGCGAACATCATGCTCGCCTCGATCGCCGAGCGAATCCGGGAGATCGGCGTGCGCAAGGCGATTGGGGCCAGCGGCCTCGATGTCTTCGTGGAGTTCCTGCTCGAGGCGATCGTCGTCACCACCTCGGGCGGTCTGGTGGGAATCCTGCTGGGTCTGGGGTTGACGGCGGCGGTCGAGCGTTTCCTCGGCATGCCGGTCGACCTCACCCCCGCGATCGTGGCGATCGCCCTGCTGACCTCGGTCGGCGTCGGAATCGTCTTCGGGATGTTCCCGGCCATCCGCGCGGCGCGGCTGAATCCGGTCGAGGCGCTGCGCTATCAATGATCCGGCCCAGGGGCGAGGGCCTGCGCAGGCCCGGCCCGGGAGGTGGTGAGTGAACCTGCTGGAGAGCATCGCGAGCGGCTTAGCTTCGATCCGCACGCACACGCTGCGGTCGGTGCTCACGCTGGTGGGCATCATCGTGGGCGTGGCCTCGGTCGTGGCCATGTTCTCCTTCGTGAGCGGGATCAAGGCCCGCGTGCTCGAGGACTTCGCCCGCGTCGGCTTCGACAACGTCTTCTTCATCGCCAACATGCGCGCCTTCAACCCGGACAATCTCGCGCGTCTGAACGCCTCCGAGGGCCTGACCCTGAAGGACACGGAGGTGCTGCGGGCCGAGGCCCCCGAGATCCAGTTCCTCTGCCCAACCGCGGAAACCCACATGGTCGTGCGGGCCGGCAGCGAGGCGCGTCACGCCGAGGTGTTTGGCATCACGCCCGACGGCTTCCCGCTGCTCAAGTTCGAGCTGGGCCGCGGCCGCGAGGTCGCGTGGGCGGACGTCGAGAACCACGCGCGCGTGTGCGTGCTGGGCGAGATCATCAAGGGCAAGCTCTTCGGCAACGCCCCGGCGGTCGGGGCGACGATCCTGCTGGGCGAGGAGCAGTTCACCGTCGTCGGCGAGCTGCGGATGAAAGAATTCAGCCCGATGTTTGGCCGCAGCGGCCAGGAGCAGTACCACGAGCAGGTCTACGTGCCCATCACGAGCGCCCAGCACTACCTCACTGGATCCCGCCGTTTGAACTACTTCGCGCTGCGGCTGCACGAGGGCACCGACATCTCGGCCGCCTATCAGAAGATCCACGACATTCTCTTGCGCGAGCACCGCCAGATCGAGGACTTCCAGATCGAAAACGTCGCCCAGAACATCGCGCAGGCCATCGAAGGCGTCAACCGGATCACTCAGACCTGGAGCATGATCCTGGGGGCGATTGCCACCGTGTCGCTCATCGTCGGGGGGATCGGGCTGCTCTCGGTGCTCCTCATCTCGGTCAACGAGCGGATCCGCGAGATCGGCGTCCGCAAGGCGGTGGGCGCCGAGAACCTCGCGATCTTCCAGCAGTTCCTGGTCGAGTCGGTGACGATCAGCGCCTTTGGGGGCCTGCTGGGCCTCGTGCTCGGCGCGGGCCTCTGCCGGCTGATCACCATCTTCGCGGCGCGGGCCGGCCAGGAGATCGCGATCCCGGTCTCCGGCACGGGTGCGATCCTCGGTATCGGCTTCGCGCTCGGCGTGGGGCTGCTTTTCGGCTTATACCCCGCCTTCAAAGCCGCCCGGCTCGATCCCATCGAGGCGATCGCGCGGCCCGCTTGACAGCGACCCAGCCAATATCTATCATCGTAGGCAGTTGCGCGTCCCTTACTGCGGCCGGTCGCAACAGCCGGCCTGCTTAGAGGAGGTCCCCCCAATGAAGCGTCTCGGTCTGCTTTTCTGTGTGGTTGGGATCGCAGCGGCATTGCTCGTGTTCGGATGCTCGCGTGAGCCCGGAACAGTCACCGGTCCCCCATCGGACGGCTCCGCCGGGCCGGCGCCGCTGATGCGCATCGCGGCCGGTGCGGAGATCGTGCCCGGGTCCTACATCGTCGTCTTCAAGCCGACCGTCGGCGACGTGGACCAAGCGGTCGACGACCTCAGTCTGCGCGAAGGCATCACGGCCAGGTTCCGCTACCGCCACGCGCTGAAGGGATTCGCCGCCAACCTGTCGGCGACCGAGGTCCAGGCGCTGCGCAATGACCCCCGCATCGAGTACATCGAGGAGGATCAGATTGCACGCGCCATCGGCATCCAGACGAATCCACCCTCGTGGGGGCTGGACCGCGTCGACCAGCGCTCGCTGCCACGCGACTACACCTACAACTACAACCAGACGGGCACCGGCGTGAATGCCTACATCATCGACACGGGGATCCGTTTCACGCACGTCGATTTTGGCGGCCGGGCGGTGACCGGGTACGACGCGATCACCCCGGGCGGCAATGCCAGCGACGGCAACGGCCACGGCACGCATGTGGCCGGCACCACCGGCGGCGCGGCGTACGGAATCGCCAAGAACGTCCGCCTCATCGCGGTCCGCGTGCTGGACAACTCAGGGTCGGGCACCTATACGCAAGTCATCGCGGGCATCGACTGGGTAACGGGTCATCACACGACGCCGGCGGTCGCGAACATGTCGCTGGGCGGAGGCGCTTCGACGTCGTTGGACGCCGCGGTGCGCAATTCCATCGCCGATGGCGTCACCTACTGCGTCGCGGCCGGGAATAACGGCAGGAACGCCTCCAACTACTCACCGGCCCGGGTTGCTGAGGCGATCACGGTGGGAGCCACGGACAGCAGCGACCGCTGGGCCAGTTTCTCCAACTACGGCAGCGTCCTGGACATCCTGGCCCCGGGCGTGAGCATCAAGTCGGACTACTACACCTCCGACACCGCCACGGCGACGATGTCCGGCACCTCCATGGCCACGCCGCATGTGACCGGGGCGGCGGCGCTTTACCTGGAGGCGAACCCGAACGCCTCGCCCGCCGAGGTCGCCAGCGGCCTGGTCGCCCTCGGTACGCCGGGCGTCATCAGCGGGGTCCCGACTGGGACGGTGAACCTGCTGCTCTACACGCTCATCGGCCCAGTCACGCCTCCCGATCCGCCGGCGCCACCGGTCCTGAGTTCCCCGGCCAACGGAGCCACCGGAGTCTCGACCAGCCCGACGCTGAGCTGGGAAGCGTCGAGCGGCGCAACGTCGTATCAGGTCCAGGTCTCCACCAGCTCGTCGTTCACGTCGACGGTCTACGACCAGTCGGTCACCACCACCTCGACGACCGTGGCGGGCCTGCTCGCGAACACGCGCTACTACTGGCGCGTGAACGCCAGCAATACCGGGGGCGAAAGCTCCTGGTCGGACGTCTGGAGCTTCACCACGCAGACCGCAGGTGGCAGCGCCCCGCCCGCGCCGACGCTGGTATCGCCGGCGAACGGGGCGTCGAATGTGTCCAGGACCCCCACCCTGACTTGGAACGCGGCGAGTGGGGCGGACTCGTATCGGGTCCAGGTCTCCACGCGTTCGAACTTCAGCAAGATCGTGTTCGACCAGTCGGACCTCACCGACACCTCGGTGACGCTGCCGGAGCTCGGCCGCCTGACCAAGTACTACTGGCACGTCAGCGCCACCAATGACTACGGAACGAGCCCGTATTCGGCGACCTGGAGCTTTAGGACCGGGCGCTAGGGCTGGGAGATTGACGCCGGACGGGTCTCGGGCATACGGCCCCGTCCGGCGAGGGTGCGCAGAAGGGCGTCCCTGCCGGGGGCGCCCTTCTGTCAGTCGAGCCATGAGGGGCCTGGCAGGAAGACCCCTGCCTGTCCGATAATGGCGGCAGGCACGGCGAGCTCCTCGCGGGCTCTGCCCTTTGGCGCCGCCGCGACACAAGGCTCTGTTTGCAGGAAGGAATCATGTCATGGCCGAGTATTCCGTGAGCCCGAACGGCGAGAAGTTCCCCCTCCCCACCCAGGAGGATTACGCGACCGAGTACCAGCGCGTCGAGCGCCTGGCCGCGCAGGCCCGCCAGGAAGGCCGGGAGGTGGTGGTGGTCATGGGGCTGGGTTTCGTCGGCGCGGTGATGGCCGCCATCGTCGCGGATTCGACCGACCGGCAGGGCAAGCCCAGCAAGTTCGTCATCGGGTGCCAGCGTCCCAGCCCGCGCAGCTACTGGAAGACCCCCCTACTCAACCGCGGCACCTCACCGGTCAAGGCGGAGGATCCGGAAGTCGAGCCCATGATCGCGCGCTGTGTGCTCGAGAAAAAGACGCTCATCGCGACCTACAACAGCGACTGCCTGAAGCTCGCCGACTGCGTGGTGGTGGACGTTCAGTGCGACTACGCCAAGCAGGAGCTCGGCAACATGCGCACCGGCCAGACCGACATGGCCGCGCTGGAGGCGACCCTGCGGACGATCGGCGAGCGGATCCCCGAGCGCTGCCTCGTCCTCATCGAGACGACCGTCGCGCCCGGGACGACCGAGTTCGTCGCCTGGCCGATCCTGAAGAAGGCCTTCGCCGCGCGCGGCCTGAAGGGCACGCCGCTCCTGGCCCACAGTTTCGAGCGCGTGATGCCGGGCCGGGAGTACGTCTCCAGCATCCGCGACTTCTGGCGCGTTTGCAGCGGCTGCACGGCGGAGGCCCGCACCCGCGTCGAGAAGTTCCTGCGCGATGTGATCAATACCGAGCAGTACGAGCTCACGGTCATGGACCGGCCGATCGAGTCCGAAACCACCAAGATCGTCGAGAACTCCTACCGCGCGACGACGCTGGCGTTTCTCAACGAGTGGAGCCTCTTCGCCGAGCGCAATGGCGTCGACCTCCTCAAGGTGATCGCCGCGATCAAGAAGCGCCCCACCCACAGCAACATGATCTTCCCGGGGCCCGGCATCGGCGGCTACTGCCTGCCCAAGGACGGCGGCCTGGGCTACTGGGCGTACAAGCACATCCTGGGCTTCGAGGACGGCGACCAAGTGTTCAAGATGAGCACCACGGCGATCGACATCAACGACACGCGCGGTCTCCACGTGGCGACACTGACGCGCGATGCGCTGCGCAACATGGGGCGCTACATCGCGGGCGCCGAGGTGCTGCTGTGCGGCGCGAGCTACCGCCAGGACGTCGGCGACACGCGCTACAGCGGCTCCGAGATCATCGTGCGCAAGCTGACGGAGATGGGCGCGGAGATGCGGGTCCACGACCCTTACGTCGACCACTGGTATGAGTTCGAGAAGCAGGACACCTACCCCGCGCCGGGGCACTCCTGGGCGCGGTTTTTCCGCAACCAGGAACAGCTAGTGAACCTGCGCGTGCAGAAGGACCTACCGGCGGCGATGAAGGGAGCCGAGGCGCTGATCTTAGCGGTGCCGCATGCGCCGTACCTCGAGCTCTCGCCGGATGACGTCGTCGCCTGGGCGGGCAAGCCCATCGCTGTCGTCGACTGCTTCGGGATCCTGAGCGACGAGAAGATCCGGCGCTATTTCGAGCTCGGCTGCGAGGTCAAGGGCCTCGGGCGCGGACACATCCAGCGGATCAAGGAAGAAGTGCGCTCACGGAGGAAGTAGCAGGGCCTGGAAGCTGCCGCGTGTGAAGGGGATATCTGACGCGAGAGGAGGTTGAGCGTGTGCCAGTTCTGCACCGAGCACGGCGAGGGGAAGAAATGGTACCTTCAGATGAAGAACTACGCCGACGAGCTTCTTCACGCGGAGTTGTCTCAGCGGCAACAGGAGGCCGTCCGAGCCAAGACACGTTCCGAGTGGATTGAGCGCTTCCTGGACTGCTACGAGAGGCCGGCCGCCACGGGCATTCCGAAATCTCTCGCCGAGGTCGGGATGGCGATCGCCGCGACCGCTGAGCTGCGCGGCCCCGCTGCGAGCGAGGAGGAGATTCTGGAGCAGCGGAAGATCACGCACTTCGGACAGGTCCTCCCCATCGAGGATGTGGAGAAGGTCATCGATCAGGCCGATTCAATCACGCGCATGCCTTGCGGCTGTCGCTTTCTTTCCACGGGCAAGACCAGAGCCCGGTACTGCTTCGGGCTGGGTGTCACCGCGTCGGGGGCCCTCAAAGACTTGCCGGACCGGTCCTCGTCCCTCGAGGTCCTCGACAAGGAAGAAGCCAAGCGCATGATCCGGGAATTCGACCGCGAAGGACTGATCCACAGCGTCTGGACGGGCGTGACACCGTACCTGATCGGGATCTGCAACTGCGACCGCGACTGCCTAGCCTACCGGGGATACATCGAGAACCGGGGCGTGCCGAGCTTCTTCCGGGCCGAGTACGTCTGCCAGGTGGACGCGGACCTGTGCAGTGGTTGCAAGGAGTGCCTCAAGCAGTGCCAGTTCGGGGCGCAGTTCTATTCATCCCTGTTGGGCAAGGTCTACATCGATCCAAGCCGCTGCTTCGGCTGCGGCGTCTGTCGCGCCGCCTGCCCGACCGGCGCCATCCGGCTCGTGCCCAGAGAGGAGGAGCCGCGGGCGGCCGGGATCTGGCTGAGGTGAGGCCGAGGGGTTTCACGGCAGGTGCGGCTCAGGGGTTCCTGTGCCTCCCCGAACGAGGCCGTCTACGAACGCTTCTCAACTCTCGAAGTTCGTCGGCCCCTCGTACGTCTTCGAGGAAGGAGGATCGCCGGGTTGTTCTCGGCTAGCCAAGCAAGCGGCACAACGCGCACCCGCTCGGCAAGGTCGCAGATCGCGTCGCCCGGATAGAGAACCGTGAGTTGATCCAATCCGAGGTCGTCGAGGGCAATGCGCATGGAAGGAGTCAGCCGCGGGGCATCCTGTCGTTTCACCTCGATGCCGATGCGTTGACCTTGCCGCATGAGCAGCAGATCCAACTCGGCGCCCGTGTGCGTCGCCCAGAAGTACGCTTCGCCAGGTGCCCATCCCGAAAACTCGATCTCACTCTGAGTTTGGAAATTACCCTTGGTAGGGTCGGGAACTGGCGCGGTGGCGGTAGGCCCGGCCTATCTGTTGCTCCCCGTTTCCTCTGGGAGTGCCTCACTAGCCGGACCATGGCTCCGTTTCCAGCTCCCGCCGCCTCGCACGCAGCGTGCGGATCTCCCGCACTACGCGCTCCTGCAGGCTTCTGGCCAAGGGTTATGAGACCTAGCCGGCTGGCGCCGCTTTCGGGGATGACCGATAGCGTCGGATTCGGTAGTCATCGAACAGTCCGAGTCCTTCGTACAGCCACCTCCTACTCCACCGCTTCCAGCCGTAGCCTTGACGCAGTCGGGCGCGGGCCAGGTGTCGGCGAACCTTCATCTCCACCCAGTTGCGGATGAACGAGAAGCAGCGACTCGAGTGCCCGGTGGCAAAGTAGTTCACCCAGCCGCGCAGGATCGGATTGATGGTCGCGATCAGACTGCCGGTCGGTTGTGAGCGAGCGCCACGGAAGCATTCCTTGAGCTTGCGCAGTAACGCCGTGCGCTTCTTGCCTTGCGGGATCCGTAGTGGCATCCACTTGCCCGCTCGGCTGCGGACACGACGGAACTCGAACCCCAGGAACCCGAAGCTCTCACCCCTACTCAAGTCCACCGTCCGAGTCTTCTCCTCGTTTACCTCCACCTGGATCTTGGCCAACTCCTCCCGGATCCGCTTCTGCACCGCCTGCCGGAGCCACCGCTGGCGCGGGTGCGCATCCACCAGGACGACCAGGTCATCGGCAAACCGAGCATACTCGATCGCCGTCCACCGGCCGTTGCGGGTGGTCTCCTTGGCTCGCTCCAGCATTCTGTCTACCTCATTCAGGTAGATGTTGCTGAGCAGCGGCGAGATCACCCCACCCTGGGGAACGCCGCGCTTTCCGGAGGCTTTCAGGATCATCCTGAGCAGTCGCATCACGTCATCGTCCTCCACTCTCCGCGCAACCTTTTCCAAAACGATGTGATGTCGCACCGTGTCGAAATAGGATCGCAGGTCAAGATCGATCACGTGAGTCTTGCCCTGGATGATCGCCTCCGCGACGCGCTGTACCGCTTCCTGCGGTGTCTTCTTGGGGCGGTAGCCGTACGAACCCGGCTGGAAGTCCGCCTCGAAGATCGGTTCCAGGATGAGCTTCAGGGCCCCCTGGACCACCCGGTCCCGGATGGTGGGGATCGAGAGACCGCGGAACTTGCCGCCGCCCTTGGGGATCTCCACCCTCCGTACCCGCGAGGGTCGGTAGGTGCGCGCCACGAGTTCCTCGCGGAGCTCGCGGATGAAGCCTTCCACCCCACGGGCTTCGATCGCCGCGAACGTCACCCCGTCGATACCCGGAGCGCCGTTGTTCTTCTTGGCTAATCGATAAGCCTCGCAGAGTGTCTCCATCTTGCACACGTGCACATACAACCCCCAGAAGCGCCAAGACGCTTCGGCCTTCGCCTTGACGTATATCCTCCGTCTCAGGTCCTGCAGTCCCATGGGTGCCTTTCTCATCTCACCCCTGCCTCCCCTCTTGACGGAGAAACTACCTGCAGCAGGGCCCCTTCGCTCCACGGGCGTTACCCCGCTTCAACGCTACTACGGACCCAGCCGCCACCGTCTCGCCTTC
>Ga0209164_1001806_pt1 | contig 25396 bp, 20 predicted proteins | sample MTBNYHSulfiMetaG_FD_187458 | JGI IMG/M metagenome (GOLD analysis project Ga0209164, IMG submission 187458) | Enrichment culture microbial communities from rom New York Harbor, USA that are MTBE-degrading - MTBE-NYH (New York Harbor Sulfidogenic)... | ecosystem: Environmental > Aquatic > Marine >... | reverse complement strand
GTGGGGCAGGTGGCCAGGGCCACGTGAGCCTGCGGTCATAGAGCCAGTTAAATGCAAACGGCGGATAAGCGGCCCAGACTGTTTGAGCGCAGCGAGTTTCTGGGCCGCCCGCCGTGCATTTTACTGGCACTTGACCGCTTGGCGTGTGGCATCGGCCACCTGTTCCACCCACGCCGGGTTCAAGGAATGGCATTGAGTTAGAATCGTTGCAAACCAAAATCGGGGTTGTCAAACGGTCCGTTTTTGTGCTGAAATGATGCCGTTCAAGCGGATACATGAAATCGGCAAACGAAACATCCCTATCTATCAAAAGGAGTCTCTCGCCATGCCCAACGCGACGATCTATCAGAGAGTGGCAAGATTCGTCTTCGTCGGCTTGTTAGCGGTGCTGATCAACACACCGGCAACCCAGGCCGAGTACCGCAACCCCGCCGTTCCGGGTCAGGATACGGCCGCCTACTGGATGGACAAGGGGGGCTTGTTCAGCACCTATGGAAATTTTCCAGCCGCCATTCGTGCCTTTGAAAAATCGCTGACCCTATCCCCCAATAACAGCGAAGCCTATTTTGGCATGGGCGTCGCCTACGGCGAAATGGGCGACGATCAACATGCCCTGGAAAACATGTCAAAGGCCATCCGGCTCGACCCGACGAACGGCCGCTACCTGTATGGGCGCGCCTGGATCATGGCTCGCTCCGGCCGCCTCCAGGAGGCCCGGGCGGAAATGACTCGAGCGGCCAATCTCGGTAGTGCCGATGCCATACTGTATCTGCAGCGAATCGGCGTAGGCCGGTAACCCGCAGGCGCATCACCGGATGGCCAATACGACCATTAATCCTTGAAGCAAGCGAATTGGCCCATGACATCATCATGGCGACTACTTTTAGCGTGCCTCGCCGTCGTGGCCTGTCATGCGGGCTGTGACAATCAGAAGGTTGATTCGCTCCGACATGAACTCGACCAACGCGAAAGCATCATCCAATCCCTCGAGGCTCAAAACGCACGGATCGCACAACATTGCCAACAACTCGAATCCGAGCTGACGGACCTGCGGGCGGAGCAGGATAATCTGAAGGCCCAGAACGAAGAACTCGCCCAATGGTCCCGTAGACTCGCCCAACGCTTCGGCCCCAGCGTCTGGTATTTTGGGGAAGGCGAAAAACCGATGCCGGTCAAGTCCTATGACCATGCCAGCCCCACCACCCTTTTGGCTGAACTGAACCGCAAGTTCGGCCACTCCAAACTGCCTCGCACCGATTTGATCAAAGTCGAGGGCCATGTCGCCTATGTCCGCATCACGCCGGAGCGGCAACTGACCCAGACCATGGGTACCACCGGCGCCACAAGTTACATCCAGGCGGTCACATACACCCTCACCTCCCTGTCCGGCATCGACGCTGTCGATTTCGACTTCGAACCCGGGGATCATGCCATGCCGGGACGCTATTCGCGATAGCGCCTATCAGATTGAAAGCGACCGCTTGTGCCTCGCAGGCGTCAAACTGTCAGATTGAAGGTCGGATAGGGCCGCCGTTTTCCTCCCAAGAAAACCTCAATTAGCAAATTTCAATCTATTTTCAACGAGTTAACCATGAATAACGCCCACCCACAACGGCGATGGTACATCCATTGCTCACTCAACGGGGAGAGACCACACGCATGGAGGCAACCCTATGAACTGGAATTCACAATTCAAAACCCTGTTTCTCAAAAACCATAACCTCCGTTTCACAACAACGTGTTGCGTAAAATTCTTTAACAAACTGTTTTTTTACATTTTTTTATCATTTAACCGCTTTGGCACGATTGTTGAAAATATTATCCACAATAGTAATCGCCACGCCGACAGGAGGAAAACCTTCTTCAAAATGACATGGGTGGGTCATATGGAACAAAAGGACCTGCAGAGAACGCTAAAACACGGGATCGCGCTCTATGTCATGCTGGGCCTGCTGGTCATCCCATCCGGCATCTGCAGCCAGGGCCACCATATCGTTCCGGTCATCGACATCCTTTTATCCGAAGCGATGGCACCGTCCGAACCGAAGCTATCCCTCGATCTGATCGGCAACATGCCGCTACACGCATTGGAAGATAACCTGCAACCCGCCAACTTGCCCGAACCGGCCGTGCTGACCGCCGGTGGCGAAGATCCAACCGAACCTTCAGAAGCGCCTCCATTTTACGAGCACATTCTACAGGCATCGCAAACCTATGAGGTGGATGCCGACCTGATCCGGGCCATCATTTTTGCCGAATCCAACTACAACCCCCAGGCCGTATCGCATCGCGGCGCAAGAGGCCTCATGCAACTCATGCCACGGACCGCGAAGGCGCTGGGCGTAAAGGACAGCTTTGATCCGGCCATGAACATCGATGGGGGCGTGCGATATTTCAAGCAACTCCTCAACCGCTTTTCGGGGGATGTGCGCCTCGCCCTGGCGGCCTATAATGCCGGCAGCCGATATGTGCACAAATATGGTGGCATCCCGCCCTTCGGCGCCACCAAACGTTACATTAAAAAAGTGCTGCACTACCACAACCAGTTCAAGGTGGAATCCGCATCCAGTCAAGGAACCAATCCAGCCGTCTGATTCAACCCCTTTTATCCTAAACGCCCAATCAGGCCTCACCGACTTGACCCCATCATCTTCGGTGAGGGACTTGCCCCCAGGACATTTTCCTTGACCTGGGGGAGTGATCCACATAGGTTAGTCGTTTTTTTAATCTTCAGGAGCGCGCGTATCGCTTCGCATCTTCCGGACAAACGATCTGCTGAGGGGTTGCAGCGCCGGAACCGGGCGGTCGGGGGCACACCATGACAAAGGAATTGCAATGATACGGATCATCATCATTTTACTAACCATAGGGGCACCCGCACTGGCTCTCGCCGCAGGGGGGCATGGCGCCGCAGGGGCCGACATGACCGGCACCCTATATGGATATTTCGGGATCTTCATGTTTGTCGCCGCTTACACGCTGGTGCCTCTGGAAAACAAGATCCACCTGCGCAAAAGCAAGCCGGTCCTGTTGGCCGCCGGGGTGATCTGGGTGCTGCTGGCCCTGGCATATCTGCAACAGGGCGACACCCACAGCGCCCACGAGGCGATCAAAAGCAATTTGCTCGAATATGCGGAGCTGTTCCTATTCCTGCTGGCAGCCATGACCTACATCAACTCCCTTGAAGAGCGCAACGTGTTCCAGGCCCTGCGCGCCTGGCTGGTGAGCCGTGGTTTTTCCCTGCGGTCGATCTTCTGGATCACCGGTCTGCTGGCCTTTTTCATTTCGCCGGTGGCCGACAACCTCACCACGGCCCTGCTCATGGGAGCGGTGGTGATGGCCGTGGCCGGCGACAATGTCAAATTCGTGGCCCTGGCCTGCATCAACGTGGTGGTGGCGGCCAATGCCGGCGGGGCTTTTTCGCCCTTCGGCGACATCACCACCTTGATGGTATGGCAAAAAGGCAAAGTGGCCTTTCATGAATTCTTCGACATTTTCCTGCCGTCGGCGGTCAACTGGCTGATCCCGGCGATTTTCATGAGCCTGGCCGTGGGCAACGAGCCGCCCCAGCAGCTCAAGGAGAAGATCCGGGTCAAGTTCGGCGGCTTCGTCATCATCGGCCTGTTTCTGGCCACCATCATCACCGCCGTGTCATTCCACAACTTTCTGCATCTGCCGCCCGCCGCCGGCATGATGCTGGGCATGGCTTACCTGGGTGGGTTTGCCTACTATATCAAATGGTATGAAGGCCGCAGCGAATCCTACGACGGTATCCTCGGCACCCGGGGCAACCTCTCCTACCAGCCGCTCATGCGGCTGGTGGAACGCAAGGTGAGCTTTGACAAAATGATTGAGAGGATTCCAGAACCCACCTTCGCCATCGATAAAAACCACGTGATCACCCATTGGAACCGGGCCCTGGAGGAACTCACCGGACTCAAGGCCGAAAAGATGATCGGCACCCAGAACCAGTGGCAGCCGTTTTACCCGCGCAAGCGGCCCTCCATGGCCGATCTGATCATCGACTACCAGCCTGAAAAGGCCATTGAACAACATTACAAGCAAGGCTTTCGCAAAAACCCCCATGTGGAAGACGCCTACGATTCAAGCGCGTTCTTTCCAGAAGTGGGTAACGGCGGCAAATGGATCACCTTTTCGGCTTTGCCCTTGAAAGATAAAGAGGGCCGGGTGATCGGCGCGGTGGAGGTGCTGCAGGATTTTACCGCCCAGAAACAGGCAGTGGCCCACTTCGACATCATGAAGCGCATCTCCCAGGCCGAATGGGACACCCTGCTCTTTTTCTATGGGGTCATTCTCTGCGTGGGCGGCCTGGCCCAGTTCGGCTACCTGGCGGTCATCTCCCAATTCATGTACCATGACCTGGGGGCCACCATGGCCAACGCCATGGTGGGGCTACTATCGGCCATCGTGGACAACATCCCCGTGATGTTCGCCGTGCTGACCATGTCACCAGAGATGTCCCACGGCCAGTGGTTGCTGGTCACGCTCACCGCCGGCGTGGGCGGCAGCCTGTTATCGATCGGATCGGCGGCCGGCGTGGCCCTGATGGGAACGGCCCGGGGCAAATATACCTTCGGCGCGCACCTGAAATGGACCCCGGTGATCGCCCTCGGCTATGTGGCCTGTATCTTTTGCCACTTGTGGATCAATGCCAAGCTGATGTAGGATGCTCGAATTATGCACGGCGGGCCGCTCAGCCCATGAAGACGGCACATGGAGATCATTGCACTCAAATACCACACCCGGGGCTATCATGGTTGCCTGATCGATGAGAACGGGTATGTGTTTTTCCAATTGAGCCGCAAAGGCCGGCTGCGGCGACTCAAGACCTATGCCCGGGCGGATTTCAGCGATCACGAGCATTTTCAGCACATGATGATGAAATACATGACGCCTTCCGCTTTTTTGAACCCACCCGAACCGATTGCGGCCCTGACCCTGGCCGAATTGGACCGGGTGTATGACATCGTCCGTGAAAGAGCCCAGGCAGTTTAAGAAAGGAAACAACGAACATGACCGAAAATCAAGCCACCGACGCACGCATCAACCCCATGCAGCTCGGTTACAATAGCCGATTCAAATTCAAATGCCACCCCGGCATCTCTTGCTTCACCCAGTGCTGCCGAGGCATCAACATCATCCTGACACCCTACGACGTGATTCGCCTCAAGCAGCGCCTGGATCTGCCCTCGGACCAGTTTCTGGCCATCTACACCGAACCCCACCTGCTGGAAAAGACCGACCTGCCCATGGTGACTCTCAAGCATCTGGACGACGAGCACGACTCTTGCCCGTTTGTTCGCGAGGATGGCTGCATCATCTATGAAGACCGCCCCACCGCCTGCCGCTACTATCCCCTGGGCGTGGCCAGCCTGCAGCACAAGGAGGGCGCCGACGACGACGGCTTCTTTTTCTTCATCAACGAGCCGCACTGCAAAGGGTTCGAGGAGGATTGCGACTGGACCGTGGCCGAGTGGCGCAAGGACCAGGCCGTGGATGAGCGCGATGCGATCAACGCCGAATGGACCGACCTGGTGGTTCGCAAGCGATCGTTTCCAGCTAACATCAAGCTGACCGACCAGGCCAAACAGATGTTCTTCATGGTCAGCTACAACATCGACCAGTTCCGGGAATTCGTTTTCGGCAGCACCTTTCTCAAACGCATGCCCGTTGATCCGGAGACCGAAGCGCAGCTCAAGACCGACGATGTGGCCCTGTTCAAATTCGGCGTCAAATGGCTCAAGGGGTTGCTGTTCAAAGATCGCGATCCCCACGAACAGGCTGTCCAAAATGCAGGTCAAAAAACGCCATAACGCCCACAACGCCGACACGGTATTGCCCGATGAAAAGCCCGGCCTTTTTGGCCGGGCTTTTTTCATCCCCAGTCCATCGATATGGTGGCTTTCGTAATCCTAAAAAGTTGGTTGAAGCAATAATATTAAATTGTTTCAAGACAATAGGGATACATCGATCCATTGTTATCGAAGCCATCGATTCCAAAATGCTGAACGATCTGCTTCACTTGCGGTTCCGCCCAGATTGCTTATTTTATTAACAAAGTAAATAGGCGGCAATACACCAGACAAGATGGGTTTAGCTTTCAACAAAAACTACGTCGGCCTTAATTCAAACCGTCCTATCCATACAGAGTCGGAGTCACACCACAGCCACACCGCGTGGATAAGATTGCTGTTGTATTTGCTTGCAGTCTTGACGGCCATATTGCTTCTGTGGAAGCCGCCCGCCATCTCTCAACGGCCACAACACCCCTCACGCGGAACATTGCGATCGGCGAGCGAACTCGATTACCCCCCTTTTGCCTTGATACGGCAAGATGGCAGTGCGGACGGTTTTTCAGTGGCATTGCTCAGAGCCGTAGCCGAAAAGCTGCACCTGAGCATCGACTTCAAAGTCGAACCCTGGCATCAAATAAAAAGGGATCTTTCAACCGGAGACCTCGACGTATTGCCGCTGGTTTCCTATTCCAAAGAACGCGATCGCATTTATGATTTTTCGGCACCTTACCTACGGATGCATGGCACCATCTTCGTGCGGCGGGGCGAATCCTCCATTCGCACGCAGGAGGACCTCGCAGGCAAGGAGGTCGTTGTCATGCGCGACGACACGGCGCACGAGTATGCACTCAAAGAGCTGATCTCCACCCGACTTATTCTGACCGATAGTTTTGAAGAAGCCCTGATGCTGCTCTCCCAGGGTCGGCATGACGCAGTACTCATCCAGCAACTGGTCGGTCTCCAACTCATAAAAAAATTGGGCATCGACAACCTGGTCGATGTGAGTTCGGCTCAGGAAACCAGCCTGAAGCCGAACGATCGACCGCTTTCGGGATTTGAACAAAAATTCTGCTTTGCCGTTCAAGAAGGCGACAAAGATCTCCTGGCCCTGCTCAACGAAGGATTGGCGATCGTCGTTGCCGATGGCACCTATGATTCATTGTACGAAAAGTGGTTCGGTCCGATTCTGCCCCATCCACCCGTACCATTAACCACAATATTGACCTATCTGCTTTATGTTCTCATACCGCTGGCCGTAGCATTCTCCTTGGGTGGAATCTGGTATTTGAGGAAGCAGATTCGCCGCAAGACCCAGACACTTCGAGAAGAGGTCGAAGAGCGCAAGGCAGTCCAGGAAAAGCTGAAGTATTCCGAAAAAATTCAATCCATCAGAAGTCAAATCGCGGAAATATTCGCTACCATGCCGGAAGACGATATGTTTGCCGCCGTATCTCATATACTGCTGCAAGTGACCGGCAGCCGTCTCGGCCTTTTCGCCTACATCGACGAGAACGGCATGACCGTGGCCCCTTGCATGGTTGGCGAGGTTGGAGAACCATGCCTGCCGAACGGCCAGTCGATACAAATACGTATGGACGATCATGAAGACAATATATGGAGCTCCTGTCTTCAGACAGGGTGCCCGATGATTCGGAACGAACCCGGCCCGTTGCCTGACAGTCAAACCTGGGCCGACAACCTGATAGTGGTACCCCTGCGATGGCAAGAGCAGGTCATCGGCTGTTTCGGCCTCGCGAATCGCGACGAAGGGTATGGCCAAACAGAACAAACCATATTGACGGACCTGGCTGAATATGTGGCGCCCATTCTCAAAGCGCGGCTCGATCGTCAACGGGTCGAAAAGGCGCTCAGGGAGAGCGAATCCAAATTCCGCGGCCTGTTCCAGAACGCAGTGGTTGGTTTCTTCCAATGCACACCCGAAGGCCGTTTTACGGCCGTCAACCCGACTTTTGCAGGTATTCTCGGCTATCGTTCTTCCGAGGACGCGATCAGTGGTTTAACCCATATGGATGAACACTTTTTTTCAAACCCCGCCGATCAAGAAAGCTTCGAAGGTCTGCTCAACCGGTTCGGAGTGGTTGAGGGGTTTGAATTCGAAGCGCGCCGCACGGATGATTCCCGGGTGTGGGTCTCCATATACACCCATTTGGTAAGGAGCGAGGATGGAACAATTGTTCGACACGAAGGCTTCATCCAGGATATCAGTGAACGCAGGCGCTTGAATCAGGAGCGGGAAAAATTGGAAAGGCAACTCCGCCAGGCACAGAAGATGGAGGCCATAGGCACCTTGGCCGGCGGCATCGCCCATGATTTCAACAACATCCTGTCGGCGGTGATCGGGTTCAGCGAACTCGCCCTCGACGATGCGCAACTGGGTTCGCCCCTCTACCAAAACCTGAGGGATGTGCTTGCCGCAGGCGCACGCGCCAAAGAACTGGTCCACCAGATCCTGACTTTCAGCCGGCAGACCGACCAGGAAAAACGCCTGTTCAAATTACAGCCCATCGTGAAAGAGGCATTGAAGTTGCTGCGTTCTTCTATGCCCAGGTCCATCGATATCGAGCAGGACCTGGATCCCAATTGTGGGCCTGTGTTTGCCGACCCCACCCAGGTCCATCAGATCGTTATGAACCTGGCAACCAATGCTATGCACGCAATGGAGGAGACAGGGGGAAAGATGAGCGTGATTGTCAAGCGGGTTCATGTTGAACATGACTTCTTTCGGGGAACGAATACAAAAGAGTATGCCCGCATCAGTGTCGTTGATAATGGATGCGGTATTCCGCCCGATGCCATCGAGAAGATTTTTGATCCATATTATTCGACCAAAATACAAAGTAAAGGCACGGGATTGGGGCTGTCCGTGGTGCAAGGCATCGTCAAAAACAGCGGCGGCGAAATCCGGGTTTACAGCGAACCCGGTAAAGGCAGCGCCTTTCATGTCTACCTGCCGTTGGTGGAAGGCGACAGTGAAAAAAAAGCATTGCCGGAAACACCGCCGTTGATCGGAGGCCGGGAACGCATTCTGCTGGTCGATGACGAGGAGCCCATTGTGCGCATCGAAAAAGCGATGCTCGAAGGATTGGGTTATCAGGTCGAGGCAAAAACGAACAGCATAGAAGCGATAGATGAATTCAGCCGAAATCCGAACGCCTACGATCTGATCATCACCGACATGACCATGCCCGGTATGGCCGGCGACCAGTTGGCAAAGACCGTTCAGGCCATCACGCCCCGACAACCGATCATCATCTGCACTGGCTTCAGTGAGCGTCTGGGCACCAACATGGCCAAAACATTGGGCATCAAAGGCGCCTTGATGAAGCCTGTGACCAAATCAGAACTGGCCCATACCGTCAGGGCGGTGCTCGATGACAACCATCGATCATCATGACGAGAAAAAGAAAAATGTGAAGGAATCTGAAAGAATGGAATCCTTGCCCACCCGCAAAGCATCAGAAACCGCGATCCTTATCGTGGACGATGATCCCGCCATGTGGCAGGTCTTCAGCCGAACATTGCATCGCCATGGATATGATTGCCACTGGGCCTCCAGCGCACACGAGGCAAGGGTACTGCTGTCCCGGCGTGATTTCGATCTCGTTTTGTGCGATATCGTCATGCCCGGAGAAAGCGGACTCGACCTGAGCCGGTATATAAGAGCGACCCGTTCGCATCTGCCGGTCATCATTGTCACTGGCATCGACAGCCTGGAGATCGCCCATGAAGCACTTTCGCTGGACATCTATGGTTACATGGTCAAACCTGTCGATCGCACGCAACTGCTGATCAGCGTAGCCAATGCCTTGCGTAGACGAGAACTCGAAGACCGGGCCGAACTTCAGCGCCAAGAATTGGAGCAAACGGTCCAGCAAAGAACGCAAGCGCTGGTCGCATCCAATGCGGCGTTGAAACACAACGAACATCAGCTCGAAAAAAAGGCCGCAGAACTGGAGCAGCTCAACAACGCGCTGAGTGTCCTGCTGGAAAAGCAGGAAGAAGCCCGCAATGCCATGGAAGCTCGCATTCTGGCCAACATGCACAAGAGCATCATGCCTTACCTGGATAAGCTTAAAATCGGACGGCTTTCAAATCAGCAGCGCCAATATGTCGAAATGATCGACGCCGGCATCCGGCACATCCTCTCTCCTTTTGCCAATAACCTCACGGCAGTCGGGCAGCACTTGACGCCGGGCGAATTTCAGGTGGCGCACCTGATCCGTCAGGGCAAGAGCACCAAAGAGATATCTGAACTGCTGAATCTTTCTGAAAACACCATTATGACCCACCGGTACAAGATCCGTACCAAGCTTGGATTGAAAAATATCAAGCAGAGTCTGCACTCCTACCTGTCGGCTCTTTCCGACCAGTGATTTTCCTTCACTGATTTGTCACTGCTTTTTCATCATCATGCGACCCCCCGGTTGCGACCGATAGACGTTTCAGGTCGGCCGTTGAGGTAGACGCCTGCCGACGAAGAACCGGAGGGCAACCCATCGACAACCAAAAGGCAACGGATATGCAAAGCATTCTGATTGTGGACGATGACCCGGATGTTCGCAAATTACTGATCCGGATTCTCGTATCTGAAAATTGTTATAATTTATATGAGGCTTGCGATGCCGCTGAAGCGCGCCGGGCGATGCAGGCTAAGGACATAAACCTGATCCTAACCGATATCGAGATGCCCGGAGAATCTGGAATTGATTTGGCATGGCACATCAAACAATATCATCCGGATACGGGAATTGTGCTCATTTCTATCATCGCCGACCTGGATACGGCCAGAGCTGCTCTGGAAATCGGACTTTACGGCTATCTGCTCAAACCCTTCGACCGCCGGCAGGTTGTCATCACGGTTGCCAACGCCCTGCGGCGGCAGGAACTGGAAATCCGCGAAAAGAAAAAACACCGTGAATTGGAACGGGAGGTCTATGAAAAGACCCGCTGCCTCAGGCGATCCCTTCATGACATCGAACAAGCGCGGGCCGAGATGAATGCTTCGAACAAGGTCCTTCGGGATCAACTGCTTTTCCTGCAGACCTTGCTGGACGCCATTCCCCACCCGGTCTTTTACAAAGATCTGCAAGGATTTTTTCTGGGATGCAACGGTGCATTGGAAGCCTTTTTTGGAATGGACAAGCAGGAGATTATCGGACGTCAGGCAGCCGATATTTTGTCGGGTGACATCGCCCAGAATGCGCGGACAACCGATGTTCAGTTGCTCAACGAAAAAACCCGGGTTAATTACGAAACCCGGTTGTTGGATGCCCAAGACCAGGCCCATAATGTCATCGTGACCAAAGCGCTTTATACCGATGCGGAGGGGCAACCATCCGGTATCGTCGGGATTTTGCTCGACATCACCGAAAAGCTCGTCATGGAGCGCGAATTGCTCCAATCCCAAAAAATGGCCTCTATTGGCCAGCTGGCAGCCGGGGTGGCCCATGAAATCAACAATCCTACCGGATTTGTCAGCAGCAATCTGAGGACACTGGAAGAGTACCGCGCCGATATCGAACGGCTCTTCAACGCCTACCAAGACCTCAAAGAACAAGCCGCAGACCTGTCCACCCGGATGGACGCTACGGATCTTTCAGCGGCGGTCAATCGTGTGAACGGTATAGAGGAAGAGATCGATCTTACCTTTATCCGGGAAGATATAGAAGCATTGATCAAAGAGAGCCATGACGGCACCGAACGGATTAAAAAAATCGTTGAAGACTTGAAAAATTTCGCTCATCCCGGCCAGGACAGGATCCAGGATACCGATATCAACAAGGGCATCGAAACCACGCTCAACATCGTTAACAACGAGCTCAAATACAATGCAACGGTCATCAAAGCATTTGGCGAGCTGCCCATCATTTCCGCGAATCCTCAACAGCTCAACCAAGTCTTCGCCAATATCCTGGTCAATGCGGCCCAGGCGCTGCACGACAATGGTGAGATCTGCATCGAAACGCGGGCGAATGAAGATTTCATAGAGATCCGCATCAGCGATACAGGTTGCGGTATTCCGGAAGAAAACTTGGAAAAAATTTTCGACCCCTTTTTTACGACAAAGGAAGTGGGCAAAGGCACAGGGCTGGGAATGAACATTGCCTATAATATCATAAAGAAACACCACGGAGAGATTCAGGTGGAGAGCCGCGTCGGAAATGGCACGGCCTTTACCATTCGACTGCCGGTGGCACAGCCGGCGGGCGACAGCGACCCGGAAGAAGCGGCCGCAGCGCAGGCACGATGACCTCACGAGATGCGGTGAAACATCTTGAAATGACAACGGCATACCCACATACCTTGCTGCTGGTCGACGATGAGGCCTCGATCCTGTCGTCTCTGAAGCGTTTGTTCCGCAGACAGGGATATAGCATCATCACCGCGCAAAACGGCATGGAGGCCTTGGAAAAACTCGATGCCGAAGCCTCCGACGTATCCCTGATCATCAGCGACCAGCGTATGCCTGGCATGAGTGGTTCCCAATTCCTGGCCCAGGCGGCTGAATTGGCGCCCAATGCCATGCGTTTTACCCTGACCGGCTATGCAGACCTCAATGCCGTCATCGATGCGGTGAACACGGGGCAGATTCATCGTTACCTCACAAAGCCCTGGAACGACAATGAAATGCTCCTACAGGTGCACTCTGCCCTCGAACAGGTGGAGATGCAGCATGAAAACCGACGCCTGCGAGAGCTCACCGAACGCCAAAACCAGCAACTGATCCGGCTCAACCAGGAATTGGAGAAAAAGGTCAACGAACGCACCTGGGCGCTACAGTTGCAAAACAAGAGATTGCAGAGCGTCAACCGGGGCCTCGAGCAAAGCTTGATGGATGCCGTACGGCTGTTGTGGTCGCTGGTGGCGGCCAGCAACCCGCGACTTGGCCGCTACATGGAAGCGGTCGCCGTCCTGGCGCGGGGTTTGGCCGCAGACGCCGGCCTGTCGGAAGCAGATCAAGAGCTGGTCGAAATGGCTGGGCTCGTTCACGACATGGGCCTTCTGGGGATGTCCGAAACCATGATTGAAACGGACCCCAAGTTTATGACGGCAGATGAATTGGGCAGCTATCGACAGCATCCTGTCATCGCGGCGGTGTCGCTATCGTCGGTACAGCGGCTCGGACCTGTCGCCGATCTCGTGCGTTCGCATCATGAACATCTTGATGGTTCAGGCTTTCCCGACAAATTGAAAGGCGATCAAATCCCCATGGGATCCAGAATATTAGCAGTGGCCGCAGATTTTAACAGGGTGATCCATCTGTGGCCTCGACCGATGCAGCCCTTTCTCTCCTGCGCCCGGCGGCACTTGGATTCGACCACCATGAAAACCATGGATATCGGCGACGACCAGCTACGCGAATTTGTCGCCGAAAAAGTGATCGAGCAGAACAGCGGCAGGCGCTATGACCTGGATTTGGCCAGGTTGTTGCTGAAACGAGCCGCCGGCAGGCGCCCCTATAAGGGGGTGATGCATCTGCCGCTCGAAGCCCTCCGGGAGGGAATGGTCCTCCGACAGCCGCTGAGACTAAACGACGGCCGCCTGCTGCTGAACAAAGGCAGCGTGCTCGATGCACGCGCCATCCAGAGCCTGCGCGGCATCGGAGACCGGGAGCTCTTCGAAGGCACCATCGAGGTGGCCGAACCCATGTCGCCGACCGGGGAAGGGACCTTCGCCAGATGAATCGAAGCCAAATGCAGGCCGAACTGCAGGCTATCCGCAACCTGCCGACGCTTCCAACCGTTGCCATGGCAGTCAATCGGCTGCTGCTGGATGTTGACGCGCCCATTGAACGGCTGATCGACCTGTTGGAGAAGGACCCGGCCCTGGTCATGAAAATCTTGCGCCTGGTGAACTCTTCATTTTACGGTTTTCGAAGCAAAATCAAAAGTATGCGACATGCCATCACCCTTCTCGGCTACAACACGGTGCGCAATGCGGTCGTCTCCCTGGCCGTAATGGACACCCTGACATTGCAAAAGGCATTGAAAGGATTCGACATCGAAGTATTCTGGCGGCATGCCATCGAAGTGGCGGTCGCCAGCCGTCATCTGGCCATGAGGACCCAGCTCGCACCGGCCGAGGATGCATTCATCTGCGGGCTGCTGCACGACATCGGAAAGGTGCTGCTGGCCAACTTTTTTCCCGCCGAGCTGGTGCGTCTGTTTGTCCACATGCAGACCAACCGCCAAACCTTCGATAGAACCGAAGTTGAGCTGGACTGCTGGCCTCACAGCCATGTCGGCAGCTACCTGGCCCAGCGCTGGCTGCTCCCCGAAACGATTTATAAAACGATTAAATACCATCACGCCAAGCCGACGGGCGATCGCACGCCTGCACTGGTTACCATCGTCAATATGGGCAACCGGCTGGCCCACATGATGAACGGTGATCCATACTATCGCCTGGATCTGGATAACCGCCTGCCAGCGGTTGCCGCGATTACGTCGAAGGCCCTTTGCAACGACGGCCGCTGGTATTCCCTGGTCAAACAGGAGATCGCCGAGGCCTGTGAATTCTTCAGTAAAGGACAACGCCATGAGTGATGCGAGACACACCGTCTTGTGTGTAGATGACGAGTCCAACATTTTAAATGCCCTCAAGCGTCTGCTCAGAAAAGAGCCCTTCCGTCTGCTGACCTGCACCAGCGGTCTGGAGGGCCTCGAGTTGCTGGCACAACACGAAGTCCATATCGTGATCTCGGACCAACGCATGCCCAAAATGAGCGGTACCGAGTTTCTGCGACAGGTGAAAGAGCTCTATCCGCAGATCATTCGAATTATTCTCACCGGCTATACCGATGTGGACACCATCACCCAATCGATCAACGAAGGACACATCTACAAATTTTTTCTCAAGCCCTGGAATGATCAGCATCTGACACTGGAGATCCGGCAGGCTTTGGAACAGTACGATCTGGTCCAGGCCAACAAGCGGCTTTATGAGATGACCGTCCAACAGAACGATGAATTGAAACAGATCAACGAAAACCTCGAAAAAATCGTCGCAGACCGGACCCATTCTCTGGAACAGCAGAATCAGATTCTGCAACTGTCACACGCGATTTTGGAAGATCTACCGATCCCCATCATCGGTATCAGCGCAGAATTGATCATTGTACTGATGAATCGTGCGGCGCAGGAATGCTTCTGCTTCGAGCGGCCGCTGCCATTGGGGGAGGCGGCCAGCGATGTGATTCCGGGACTCGATGAAGGATTTCTGGCAGAAATGATCCGCGCATCGCGTCGGACGAATATCCTTCTTTCGTCCGGGAACAAGGATCGCCCGTGCACCGCGACGCTTTATCCCCTGACCGGGCGCTATATCGGGAGGGGCGCCATTCTGACTGCGGCCATAAGGGACTTCGGTGCGGACCAGCGATGCGTCACCAACCGTTAGTCCTCCCCCTCGCTGGCACCTGGGAAAAAAAGAAGGGACACCGCAATGGCGGAATGGATTCAAGAAAGCCTGAAACTGATCGTCAAGATAGTCTATTATGGGCCGGCGCTAAGCGGCAAGACGACCAATCTGATGCGCCTGCACGACCTGATGGAAGGCCGTACCTGCGGCGATTTAATGACTTTTGAAACCAAGGGCGACCGGACACTCTTTTTCGATCTACTCCCGCTTTCGGTCACCGCCCCGAACGGTGCGGCCGTCAAATTCAAACTGTTTACCGTACCTGGGCAGGTCGCCCACGACGCCACCCGCAAGGCCGTGCTTTCTCGGGCCGACGGCGTCGTCTTTGTGGCCGATTCCCGCAACAGCCAGGCCCTGAATAACTTTCAAAGCTTTGAAAACCTGGAAAAAAATGCTGTCCGGGTCGGCCTTGATTTCGAACGACTGCCCTTGGTGGTACAATTCAACAAGCGTGACCTGCCTGATATCGTGGCAGAGAAGGAGATTCTGTCCCGATGGGCGCCCACAGGATTGCCGATCACTTTCAGCAGCGCCTTGCACGGCAAGGGCGTCCGGAGCACCTTTAAGCGCCTGCTGGAAGAAACCCATCGTCATCTGGACCGGACCTGGGGCTTGAGCCAAAAATTAGGGATCGAACACAGCCATTTCCTCAGCGCAGTTCCCGAGCAACAGAGGGATATATGTTAACGGAAGACGCGAAGATCCAACAAGAAGCCTTCGACCGGGAATACGGACTGGTCGACCTCCTTCCAACGGCACTCATTGCCGAACTGGCGGAACCCTTAGGTATGACCGCATCTTTGGCTGTTATGCTTCCCGACGGCACACCTTATTTCGGCCGCATCCCGGCCGCACTGGATCCAGTACACGCGCTGTCTCGAATCACAGCGGAAAATGAAGCTGAGGTTTTCTTGTTTGCCACCGGCGCGGTTGAGATGGCTATCTGCCCGCTCAAACACGAGATGGAATTAGTCGGCCTGCTGCTGCTTCAAACCGACAAACGTCTTGCAATGGCGTCCCCGGCTTTACTAGCCAAATGTCTGGCAAAAGCCTTTACCCGGCTGATGAACGCCAATTACCGTGAAAAACTGACCTTCGGGCTGCATGCCAGGGTCGTTATCGACTCTTATGAACAGCTCAAGATCAAAGCCGCCGAGCTGGCCCGTTCCGAAGAAATGTATCGACACCTGGCAGAAAACCTGGAAATCGAAGTGCGGCGCAAATCGGAAGAGATCCGGCAAACCCAGGTAAGACTCATGCACCAGGAAAAATTGGCGGCCGTGGGCCAACTGAGCGCCGGCATGGCCCACGAGATCAACAACCCCATCGGCTTCATTATCAGTAATCTCAATTCACTCAGAAACAGTTTCGAGGCCATGACAACCCTTGTAGAGGAGTATGAAGCACTTCTCCTTCGCTTGGGTCAACCGTCCCCCCACCATGAGGCGATACGAAATACACTCAAGGATCTCAGGAAGATCGAAGATCGCCGGAAAGACTTGGATATTGAATTTTTAATTGAAGATGGTGTCCAGCTGATCGGTGAATCCCTTACGGGCGCCCACCGGATCCAAGCGATTGTACAAAACCTGCGCGATTTTGCTCATCCAAGCATCGAAACGGCAGAGAGCGTTAGCCTCAACGACTGCCTCGACACCACATTGTCCGTGCTGGCGCATCAGGTCCCGGAGGGGGTCGCCATAAACCGGGCCTACGGTCCGATGCCTGCGATCACCTGTCATTTACGGGAAATCAATCAGGCTTTCTATCATATCCTGCATAATGCACTGCTGGCCGTAGGCGACCAGGGCACCATCGACTTGCGTACCGGCACCTTTGACGGGCAGGCGCAAATCGACATCCGCGATAACGGACCCGGAATCTGTGAAACCGATATAAACCGGATCTTCGATCCCTTCTTCACCACTCGCGATATCGGTCAGGGCATTGGCCTGGGTTTGCACACCGCCTATCACGTCGTAAAAAGGCACGGCGGCACTATCGACGTGCAAAGCGGGGCGGGGCAAGGTACGACTTTCTCAATCCGCCTGCCGCTGACGCCTTCGAAACATGGGGCCGAAAAGCATGACCATGAGAACAAGGGATAGCATGAATGCCTAACCTGGCCTCACTATTTCTCAACCACGACGGGAAGACCAGTCAGGAACCCTCTGCCGGACCGATCCACAAGGCAGCGGTAGGCCCCTATAAAATTGTCTTCGTGGACGACGAAAGCAGTGTCCTCAGTGCGATGAAACGCATTTTCCGGCAGGAGAACTATCAGCTTTTGACCGCAAGCTCCGGACCAGAGGCATTGGCATTGGTCAAAAAGGAGCATCCCGTTCATGTGGTGATTTGCGATCATCGCATGCCGGGTATGACCGGTACCGAGGTGCTCAAACAAATCAAGTCCGACTTTCCGCATACCATCCGAATCATGCTGACCGGCTATGCAGATGTGGATGCGATCATGGGCGCCGTCAATGAAGGCGCCGTATACAAGTTCATCACCAAACCCTGGAACGATGACGATCTACGCCTGACTGTAAGCCTGGCTCTCGAGCAGTATGATCTGATCCACGAAAACCTTGCCCTGAAGCAAAAAAGCGCCTCCCAGCAAAAAGAGCTCAAACGGCTGAACAAATTCGTCCATTGCCATCGAAGTCAACTCGGCAAAATGCTGCTCAAGGAAAACTTGATTGAGCAGGGGACGCTATCACGGGCCCTTGCCATCCAGGCCAAAACCAACAATGTCCTGCCCCGCACACTGGTGAACATCGGCGCCGTCGATGAAGAGACCATCCTGGATGTCATCCAACGGCAGACCGCCCTTCAGCGCATCAATCCCGAGGAGTTCTGCGTTCCCAAAGCCCTGGCCGCCCTGATTCCTAAAGAGATTTGCGAAAAGAACGTATTGGTACCCCTCAAACGGGAAAACCAGAAACTCATCGTGGCCATGGCCGACCCGACCGACTATCTCAAAATCGACGATCTCTCCTTTCTTGCCGGCATGCCGATCCATCCTGCAATCGCCACCCAGAACGAAATCGCCGATAAAATCAAAAGCGTGTATGGCCAGGACGATGCAGACACGCTGGAAAACGCCATATCGGAAATCGATTTGTCCGATCCGACCGAACAGATCGAAATCGTACTCGAAGATGAAGACGAAGATGCCAACATTGAAGAGCTGATTCGCGCCAAGGACAAGCCTCCGGCCATTCGGATCGTCAACGCCATCGTCTCCGACGCACTGCGGCACGGTGCCTCGGATGTCCATATCGAGCCCAAAACCAAATATATCATGGTGCGCTACCGCATTGACGACCTGTTGGTCGACAAATTGCACATTCCCATGCCCATGCATCTGGCCATCGTCTCGCGTATCAAAGTGATGAGCGACCTGGATATTTCCGAGCGGCGCCGCCCCCAGGATGGCCGCATCACGGTGAAGACCTCCACGCGCATGGTGGACATGCGAATCTCCACCCTGCCCACGATCAATGGTGAAAAGGTGGTGCTTCGTATCCTGGACAAAAGCGCGACAAGCAAAGAAATCGATGAGTTGGGGCTTTCGCCACGGGATTTGACGATCGCCGCCCAGTTCATCGAGCGGCCGCAAGGACTGATCCTGACCACCGGGCCCACGGGCAGCGGCAAAACTACCACCTTGTATGGCCTGCTGCGCAAGGGGGCCCGGATCACCAAGAACTTCACCACCATCGAAGATCCGGTAGAGTATCACATGTCCATGGCGGAACAGGTCAATGTACGGGACAAAATCGGCCTCTCCTTCTCCAGTGTCCTTCGCTCTATCCTGCGTCAGGATCCCAATGTCATCATGTTGGGGGAGATCCGCGACCATGAAACCGCCGAGGTCGCCTTCCATGCGGCCTTGACAGGACATCTGGTCCTCAGCACCCTGCATACCAACTCGAGTATCGCCGCCATCACCCGCCTGCGCGACATGGGACTCGCTCCCTATGTGATCGCCGACGCTTTGACCGGCGTGCTCGCTCAACGTTTGGTTCGGTGCGTCTGCCCCACATGCCGAACCGAACAAACACCCGACCCCCAGATCCTCCGCGCCTTGAAACTCACCGCAATGGATGGTCCCTTTTACCATGGTACAGGATGCAGCCGATGCAATCACACCGGCTACAAAGGCCGCATCGGCATTTATGAAATCTTTCAAGTCGATTCGGACATTAAACAGATGATTCATCGCGATGCGACCGAACAGGAGTTGTTGCGTACGGCCCGGCTTGCCGGGATGACGACCCTGATGGAGGATGCCATCGCCAAAGTCAAAGCCGGCGTGACCACCTGCGAAGAAATTCTGAGAGTATTCGGTCCCCAAAACAGTGTGGAAATCGAATGCCCCAACTGTCACGCTCTCATGGCTGAACGATACCCGTTCTGCCCTTTCTGCGGCCAAGAAACCATAAGAACCTGCCAAAAATGCAGCCAGTGGCTCCCCGGTGATTGGAAGTTCTGCCCGTTTTGCGGCCACACCGCACCTTGCGGAAAGCCGCAACAATCAAATCCCAGGAGCAACCCGACATGACCCTTCCTCAAGTTGTATTGGCAGACGCACCACCCCCGACAGCAGCTGTCCCCGATCGGGCATCAAAGGCAAACGTCCTGTTCATCGACGATGATTACCGCGTGCTCGACGCACTTCGGCGTGCCCTGAGGGCCGAGCCATTGAACATTTTTCGAGCCGAAAACGGCGTGGCGGCTTTGGAGATTCTATCCCAACACCCCATTCAGGTGGTGATGACCGATATTCGTATGCCGAACATGGATGGGCTGAGCTTGCTTAAAACGGTGGCCCGAGACTATCCCGACACGATCCGGCTGGTGCTGTCTGGCAATGTGTGTATCGATGTCGTCATCCAGGCCATCAAGGACGGCAGCATTTATCGTTATGTGCTGAAACCTTGGGAAAATGAAGATTTGAAGATCACCATCCGGCAGGCGTTATCGGTGTGGTACCTGGAGGCGGAAAGAAGACAGATGCTCAACCTGCTGCATCAGCAAAATGAACAACTCGAAGCGCATGTGGCCCAACGGACGCAGCAGTTGTATACCTATGCACATCAAGCGGACATCGGCAGGCATGCTGCCCAGATTGTTCACAACCTCAACAGCCCGTTGCAGGCCTTGACCGGGGCCATCGATCTTCTCACGCTGTACCATCAGAATGGATCGTCGCAGCCGAAAGATACGCACCGCGGAATAACGCTGGCCCGGAAGTCCGCTGCAGATCTTAAATCGATCATCGCCGGCGTCCTTGCTTATGCGCGCCGGGAAAGCCACACCCCATACCGATCCGTTGATTTGAACCTATTGGCCGAGGAGCGGCTCAAATTCTTCGAAATGCTACCCACATTCAAACGTGGCGTCGACATATCGGTCCGCCTTGATCCGAAGCTGCCGGCCGTTAGCGGAAATGCCATCGACATCAAACAGGTTCTTGACAACCTGATCAAAAACGCCCTTGACGCCATGGCGCATGCGCCACGGAAGCAATTGGTTATAGAGACTCGCCGACAAGCGGAGTATTGCGTCATCAGCGTCACCGATAGCGGCGAAGGCATCCGCCCGGATCATTACCACCGGATTTTCGACCCTGATTTCACCACCAAACCGGTCGGCAAGGGCAGCGGATTGGGACTGGCCAGCGTAAAAACCATGGTCGATGCCTATGACGGAAGGATTGAATTTGAATCTCTGGAGGGGCAAGGCACAACTTTCAGGGTGTATTGGCCCGCGTGCCAGAAGGGATCCTGCCGGAAAACCAACCTACCCGAAAAAGGAAATGCCGCATGAAAAGACATGCCGTACTCATCGTTGACGATGAACCAAACGTTCTCAACTCGCTTGAACGCACCTTGCGAAAGATGCCCATCACCCTGCTCAAGGCTTGCCATGCAGAGGAGGGACTGCATCTGTTGACGGCGCGAGAGGTCAGCCTCGTGATCAGCGATTACAACATGCCCGCCATGAACGGTTTGGTTTTCCTCAAACAAGTCAATACACTTTATCCCCATATGCTTACCATCATGTTGACCGGACAGGCCGAATTAGAGGTTGCCGTGCAAGCCATTAACGAAGCCGGGGTCTACAAGTTCATCCTCAAACCCTGGAATGATCAAGACCTTAAAATCACTTTGAGGCGCAGCCTGGAGTCACTCGACCTGATCGACGAAAGGGATCGCTTGCTGAACAAAGTCAAACGAAGAAATTGTATCCTCGAAGAACTGGAGAGAAAACATCCCGGCATAACCAAACTGGAGCGGGACGAGAATGGGTATCTTCGGCTGGATGATCCCATCGAGACGAAACAGGGATGGGAGGCCGCCTGAGTGAGGAATCAAGCATATAGGAAAGAGATGATTCCAATCCTCGTGGTCGAAGATGACAACGCCTCTCGGGTGCTGATGAAAAAGCAGCTCGAGGCCGCGGGCCATCGGGTCCTATCGGCCCAAGATGGTCATGCAGCGCTCGACGTGATCAGAGACCAATCTGTTTCGCTGATTATCACGGATTGGCAAATGCCCAAAATGGACGGCCTCGCCCTGTGCCGCCATGTTCGGAACAACATATTAGACACGTATATCTATATTATTCTGGTTACAGCCAGAACCCAAAAGCATGATCTCGTGTCCGTCTTCGAGGCTGGGGCCGACGATTATATCCCAAAACCTGTGGACATCGTCGAACTCAAGGCCAGGGTACAGACCGGCTTTCGCCTCATCGCCCTGGAAAGACGGTACAAACAGTCCAGAAGTCAACTGATCGACAGCCGTAACCATTTGAAGACATTGAACGACCGCTTCGCACAAACCGCCGCTCAGCTGGAAACGAAAAACCAAAAGCTGGAAAACACGCTACAACAGCTGGCGGATACCCAGGCGCAAATGCTTCATTCTGAAAAAATGGCGTCCATCGGCCAACTGGCGGCTGGCGTGGCCCACGAGATCAACAACCCCACCGGGTTTGTCAGCAGCAACATCAACACGTTAGGTGATTATTCGGTCGACCTCACCGACTTGATTCACAAATACCAAAGACTGCGGGACCAGCTGATGACCGCCGAGACACAGGCATCAATGGGGACCGATCTAAACCGGCTCGTCAAGGGTATCGCCGCCTTTGAACAGGAAATTAACATCGACTATATTCTCTCCGATATCAAGGCCTTAATAGGCGATTGCGTCGAAGGTACCGAACGAATCAAAAAAATTGTCATGGATCTGAAGGATTTCGCCCATCCGGGAAATGACGAACCACAAATGGTCGACCTCAATGCTGGATTGGATTCCACGCTTAACCTGGTGCACAACGAAATCAAATACAAAGCCGATGTATACCGCAACTACGGCGAGATCCCTGCCCTCTATGCCTACCCGCATCAACTCAACCAGGTCTTCATGAACATCCTGGTCAACGCCGCCCAAGCCATCGAAAAGGAAGGTACGATTCAGATTGCCACGCGTTTTGACGGCAAGTATGTGGAAGTGGTCGTGACCGATAACGGATGTGGCATTCCGGTTCAATACATGGGAAAAATCTTCGACCCGTTTTTTACCACCAAGGAGGTCGGCAAAGGTACTGGACTGGGAATGCACCTTGCGTATAACATCATTAAAAAGCACGGCGGTACCATCGCCGTAGAAAGCGAAATAGGAAAAGGATCCACTTTTACGGTGCGCATACCGACCCGGCCACCCGCCCACGACCCTGAATTCATAGAGGATCGGCCTCAATCGCCACCGTCATCGAACGTATCGGAAATGGATGCGCGGCGTTTTCAAAAAATGACCCCTGAAAGTCGAGGACATGGATATGTATGTGGACGATAGGATCAAGGAGGTGTTGGAACGGCTCGACATAGAAACCATCCGGAACAGCCCGGATACTATTTGTATTATCGATCCGCAATTCCGATTACTAGCCTACAACCAGGCGTGGGTGGATTTTGCCAGGAGCAATGACGGCGCCGAGGTTTTGACGACCTACCCCTTGGGCAGCTCGATCCTCACGGCCTTTGCCGATGCCATTAAACCCTTTTACACATCGGCTTATGCGTCGGCATTGCGCACACATGCGGTGTTCGCACACGATTATGAATGCTCCTCACCCGATCGATACCGTCTGTTTCATCAAACCGCTTACCCCTTGGCCGGTGGTACCGGATTGCTCATTACCCATCACTTGATCGAAGAAATGGGCCACAAGGAACAAAGTAGTCAATTCAGTCCCAGATTTCTTGATCCACACGGCCATATCATCCAGTGCTGCCATTGCCGCAAAATACAGGACCCGTCAGAGCACCTGAAATGGATCTGGGTACCGGATATCCTGCGAACGCCCCCTCATCATATATCCCATACCTTGTGTCCGCGTTGCTTGGATTTCTATTATCCGGCAGAAGAATAACAGGCCGGGTGTATTCTCCCAATCGGCAGGATCAGGACGAGAGGCGATGGGCCACCAGTCGCCGCAGGTCGGCGATGTGACGCGCCGGGTAGACGTCGGTGGGGCAAACCCGGCTGCAGTTGAGGGCGCGCTCGCACAGGCGCTCGCCGCGCGGCGAGGCGGCCGCGGCCAGCAGGTCATGCTGTCGGGCGGAATCCACCTTGGCCATCTGGCGATGCATGGCGGCCAGGGCGGCCGGTCCCATGAACTCGGCGTGGCGATGGGCCGCCGGGCAGGAAGAGACGCAGCAGCCGCATTCGATGCAGGCCTCCAGTCGTAGGGGTGGATGTTCGGCCGGATCGGCGGCGCCTTCGATGGGTTCGGCCGGTGTGAGCAGCGACCAGGCGGGATCGATATCCCGGTAAAATGCGGTCATTTCCACTGCCAGGTCGCTCAGGCGCGGGAAGCCGCGCAACGGCTCGAGCGCCACGGTTTCCGTGCCCAGCGATAGTATTCGGGTCGTGCAGGCCAGCCGCTCGACGCCGTTGATGCGACAGGCGCAAGTCCCGCAGGCGCTGTGGTGACAGGAGTGGCGGTACATGAGGCCGGCATCCTGACGCAGTCGAATCTGCTCCAGCCCGTCCAGCACGCTCATCTGGTCATCGACCGCCACGCGAAAGCTTTGAAAGCGGGGCGGATCGATCCGACCCGGCTTGTAGCGTTCGATCCTGAATTCGATTAGACGCGATGGTTTTTTTTCGGTCGTTTCACTTTTCATGTCACTGTCGTTTAAATAATACGGATGTTTCGGGCGGGCGTAAAGTCCGCCCCTACGAGATTCGGGTGGTAATACCGGCCGCTGCCATTAACCGGCGGCGTAGGGGCGGGGTTAATCCCCGCCCGCAGGACACCTGAACGCCTTAGGCAAACGACATTAATTACCTGTGTCACCCCGCCAATAGCGCCGATAAGGCAGCAGTACCGTCTCCCGGGTACGGCAGGCAATGTCGCGGCCGGTCTTGCGATCGATCAGGTCTGCGGTCTGCTCGGCCATGGCCCGCATGGTGGTGGCCTTGCCACCGATCAGGGTGACCAGCCCCTCGATTCCGTCACGTGCGGCGTGGTCAAAGCAATCGAAGGTGCGGCTGATGGCGAACGGATCCTGATTCGGGCTGGATTGCAGCAAGGGCCGGCTGGCGCTCCAGACCGCATGGGGCGCCATGGCGGCCACGGCGGGCACCAGTTCGGCGCAAAGCGCAAAGAGGCGCGCCACATGTTCGGCCGGGGCCGTGACCTGATTCGGATCGCCGGCCAGCCAGGCGGTAGTACCCAGCACGCTCAAACGGCGCTGGGGCACGATGATGTCGCCCTCACCGGCCGGATGCAGACGATTGATCACCGCCTGGGTGACTCGGCCGCGCACCGCCACCATCACGCCCGGACCTGGCTGGATGGGCACGCCGATACCGGCCATGGCCGCGATGCGGCCGGACCAGGGTCCGGCGGCGTTGACCACCAGATCCGCGCCGATGGTCTCGCTAAGGCCGCTGCGGTGGTCGATCACCCGCACGCCGGCCACCTGTCTGCCGACCACCTTCAGGTCCGTCACTTCACAAAACGTTCGGATCGCGGCGCCGTTGGCCCGGGCCGTGGCGAAAAAGGCCATGGCCAGACGCCAGGCATCCATGACCGCATCGGGCACGCGAACGGCC
>Ga0209164_1001805_pt1 | contig 25419 bp, 18 predicted proteins | sample MTBNYHSulfiMetaG_FD_187458 | JGI IMG/M metagenome (GOLD analysis project Ga0209164, IMG submission 187458) | Enrichment culture microbial communities from rom New York Harbor, USA that are MTBE-degrading - MTBE-NYH (New York Harbor Sulfidogenic)... | ecosystem: Environmental > Aquatic > Marine >... | reverse complement strand
AGCTTCTGAAACGATGATTCCCAGATCAGTTCGATCAACAATTTGCCGCGTTTTATGGATTCGAAGCTTGCCGAGAGCACCGGTGTCATCCACCCCCGCCGTATCAATAAACAACACCGGTCCCAGTGGGAGAAATTCCATCGGTTTCTCCACCGGATCCGTTGTTGTCCCTGCGATGTCTGAAACAATAGATACATTTTGACGGGTGATGGCGTTGAGCAAGCTCGATTTTCCAACATTGCGACGCCCAAATAGTCCGATATGAAGTCTGAACCCTTTTGGTGTTTGTTGATTCATCACCTGTCCGATTAGATCCTGCTTTGTTCAATAACGGTCTTGATTGGAGACCTCTTCTCCCACAATCTAAAAATAGAGGTCTCGTTCTCCCTGCTCGATTTTTATCAAACGATTCTTTGTCTCGTCTCGCCGTTTATCGGAAGGGATCTCCGCTATGCTTCCTTCAATCAGTGCCAACCCTGCGACTCTTGTCTCTGGGGTGGCATAGTCCTCCAGGTATTCTTGAAAGGTCAGAATCGCATTGGGCAGACAGAATTGTTTAATCAGACCGGGCTTGGCCAGATTCATGAAGTCTTTCCCTGTTCGACCCAAGCGGTAACAACCCGTACAGAAGGAAGGGATGTAACCCATGCGGACGATGTCGAAGATGACCTGATCCAGACTCCGATGGTCTCCCAGTTGAAATTGGGCACCCGAGCGATCCCCTTCAGAATAACCCCCCGGATTGGTACGACTACCAGCGCTGATCTGTGAAACGCCCAGGGCAAACGTTTCGGTCCGCATCCTTGCTGTTTCTCTTGTGCTCATAATGATGCCGGTGTAGGGAACAGCAAGGCGTAAGATGGCAACAATTTTTTTAAACTCCTCATCCGCAACAGGATAAGGAGGATTCGCCGCAATCTCAGATCCGTCGGCTGGCTCAAGGCGCGGCACACTGATCGTATGAGGTCCTACCCCATATGTCTTTTCAAGGTGTCGAATATGTTGAATCATGGCAAGGATCTCAAATCGAAAATCATACAGCCCGAACAATACGCCGATTCCCACGTCATCGATGCCTCCCTCAAAAGCCCTGCCAATGGCACTGAGCCTCCATTGGTAATCCGCCTTTGGACCGCGCAGATGCATCTGCTGATAGGTAGGCAAGTGATACGTTTCCTGAAAGAGCTGATAGGTTCCAATTTTAGAGGCTTTCAGCTCACGGAATTCTTCAACCGTCAAGGGAGCAATGTTCACATTGACGCGGCGAATCTCACCTTTACCGTCACGAATCCCGTAGGTGGTGGCAATCGATTTAAAAATATAATCCAACCCCTCCTGTGGATAAGCCTCACCGGCAACCAAAAGAATCCGTTTGTGTCCCGTTCGTACCAATTGACGAACCTCTTCCGCAATTTCTTCCTGAGTCAGAGCTCTTCGCTGAATATTTTTATTCCGCACACGAAAGGCGCAGTATTGGCAGTCATTCTGGCAGAGATTCGAAATATAAAGGGGTGAGAATAGGACAAGACGGTTTCCATAAATAGACTCTTTGACCACTCGCGCGGCATGAAACATCTCCTCTAACACCGCTGGATCATTGCATTGAAGCAAGGTGGCGACCTCTGCACTTTCCAGGCCCTTTAACTCCCGTGCCTTGGCGATGACCTCTTGGACCTGCTTAGCTCCTGATCGACGGCTGGCTTCCAGTTGCGCCTGGATGATACTCTCGTCTATTAAATTCAGCCTTTTCTTTTTCTTCTCCATCGCCTCATTTTTCTTGCCTCCTTTCTCACCGACAACCGGAAGATGGATGATGAAGGTTGTCCCAAGCCCTTCTTCACTTTCCACCACAATCTGACCATCGTGCTTCTCCACAATCTCTTTGACGATGGTCAGTCCCAATCCCGTGCCGATGACCTCCTGAACATTGGAGGCACGAAAGAATTGTGTAAACAAACGAGACATTTCACTCTTAGGGATTCCAATCCCATTGTCGCTGACAACCATCCGGACCGCTCCATGGGCCCCGGGCCAAAATGTCATTCCAACGCGTCCACCTTCAGGGGTGTATTTGATGGCATTAGAAATGAGATTCTCAAACATCTGTTCGATCATTTCCGGGTCGCCCTTTATCTCGGGCAAACCCTCTGGAATGGTGACCTCGAAGGTCAGTCTCTTTTTAGCAACCTCTTCCTGAAAGTTCTGTCGGACGCAGCTGACAATGCCTTCGAGATTTACGGCTTTGTATTCCATATGGGGTTGCTTGCCCTGACTCTTCGCCAAGGTCATTAGCTCATGAATCATCAAAAGCATCCCCTGGACCCGGCGATCGATACGGTTCACGTAATTTCGTGACGTCTCATTCATATCACCCAGATAGCCTTCCCGGATGACTTCAAGCATGCTGGCCATCGCCGCCAAAGGAGCTCGGAGGTTATGAGCCACTCGGTTCATGAAGCGTGATCGTTCCTGAATTAGATTTTCAATGGCCTCATAGGCTTGAGCATTCTCGATGGCAATGGCAACTAAACCGGCAGTTTGGCGGAAAAAACTCAGTTCATCAGGGCCGAACTGCTCAGGACGTGTCGAGTAGGCTCCCAAGATGCCAATGACACGGTTCTCCACAATGAGTGGTACGAATTGGACTGACTGTAATCGGGCTGCGCTTAAGTCTTCTCCAAATTGAAACCATTCACGTCGTGTCACATGGCCCGTGACAAAGGGTTCTCCCTCGATGACCCGACGGTTGAGAGGACTTCTCTCTAACTCGACGACCCGGTTGATGAAATCGGGAGGCAATCCATAGGCAGCCGCATAACGTAAAAACTTACCATCCTCACTCAGGAGTTTGACGGAGATGGCTTGGACATCCATCACCCGAGTCAGTTCTGAAGTGGCTACCTGGAGCACTTGCTCGAGATACTGTTTTGATAAGATGGCTTGGGTCATGGTGTAGAGGGTATTGAGCTTGTCATTGAGGGCACTCACCGCCTCGGTGAGCTCAGCCAGGTCAAGGATTCTTTTTTCGAGCATTCTCATCACCGCTGTAATGGAAAGGGCGGTAATGAAAACAAAACCGGCAAAGAAACTTAGGATCATCCACATGTGAAAGGGTTGTGCTTTCAGATTAAACGCTCTGCCTTGAAACGAGAGGGCATGGTGGGGAATCCAGCCCAGGTATTCGGCAACAGCGATCAGGCCCATTCCCACAGCGGCTATGGCCGCAAAACTGTAGGTCGAACGAGATGGGAGGAAGATGGCTGAAAAGGTGATATGGAAAATGAAAAAAAAGATAAAAGGGCTTGTAATGCCCCCGGTAAAATGGATGAGAAGAAACATCGTGCCATAGTCAAAACCTACCTGCCAATAAGTGAAGCGCTCGATATATTCTTTTCGATAGGCTTCCGCCTCAATCCGGCGACTTAAAAAATAGAAAACAATATTGTAAGCGAGAATGAAACAAGCTACCCCAAGCATGGCGCTTGCCTTGAATTCAACCCCAATCCATCGAGCTAAAACCGTACCGGCAGCGATACCGAGGGGAACCCACCAGCGAAGTTTGACGAACCAGAGGGTTCTTTCCTTCAGTTCTCCCAGAATAATCCGTTTCCGCTTATGGAGTTCAGCAGGAAGGTTGAGTGCGCCTGCTTCCTTCATTGGCTGGGCCATGCCTATCCCCCGATGCCTGTGGTCTTGAAGACTTAGATGAGTACGTTTGTAACCTCGCACCTCGCTGTTTCATTTACGGGAAATATCTTGAATATCCCCCTATCTGTGTGCTCCATCACGAGCGGCTTTGACTAGCCACCGGCCAAGATGCCTTCGATTTTAGCAATGAGCTTCTTTGTGTCTACGGGCTTTTCAAACAACCACTTGGCTGGCCACATCTCTCCCATGATGTGCTGGAATTTGTCGGGACCTTCCTGCCGCACCTTTTCAAGAAAGCTGGTCAAAAGGATGATGGGAAGGTCCTTCCCCCCAGGTTTGTTCTTAAGCTCATAGGCCAAATCAAAACCTTCGGTGTCGGTGGTCATCATGATATCAAGGATCATCAGGTCAGGCCTCTTGGTTTTCAGTGACTCGAGGGCCTCATGGCCATTGGCTGCGGTTCGAACCGAATAGCCGTTTTTCTCTAAGATGATCTGGAGTGAGTCGCGAAGATCCTGATCGTCATCCACGAGGAGAATTTCGCCTTTGGTTGCCATACGACCTCCTTTTCCAATCGGCTTGTCCGAATGGATTAAACACCACGTTTTAGATAGTGGGTATGAAGCAGTTTATGAGACCTCTCACCAAGGGGTTCATAGAGGAATGTCTCATAGAGCTGTTTGACCGCTGGATTTTCATGGGACTGCCTGAACTTTTGAACATGCTGATCATCACGATAGAGGGCTTGAGCACGAAGCATTCGTTTCTCATTGCTGGCAGGCAGGGACTGTCCCCCTCCCCCTACGCAACCTCCTGGACAGGCCATGATCTCAATGAAATGATAATGAGCCGAACCCTCTATGATCTTATCCATCAGCTTTCGAGCATTGGCCAGGCCATGAGCGACAGCGATTCGAACCTCCCCCAGCTTTCCTACTTCAATGGAGGCCTCCTTGACCCCTTCAAGCCCGCGCACTGGCATGATATCAAGGCCGGGGAGGTTTTTCCCAGTGACCACCGCATAGACCGTTCGGAGAGCCGCCTCCATCACTCCCCCTGTTGCTCCAAAGATCGTTCCTGCACCAGTATATTGGCCCATCGGTGCGTCAAAAGGTTCATCTGGAAGATTTACAAAATCGATTCCTGTTTGTCGAATCATTCGACCCAATTCACGGGATGTCAACACTACATCCACATCGCGATAGCCGGATGAATTCATTTCCGGCCTAGAGGCCTCAAACTTCTTGGCTGTGCAGGGCATAATTGAAACTACAAAAATATCTTTAGGGTCAATCCCCGCAAACTCGGCATAGTAGGTTTTTGCCAGAGCACCGAACATCTGCTGGGGCGACTTGCAGGTGCTCAGGTTAGGCAGAAGAGAAGGATAAAAATGTTCAATAAACTTAATCCATCCTGGACTACAGGAGGTCATCATAGGCAATTTTCCGCCGTTCTTCACCCGATTCAATAACTCATTGCCCTCCTCAATGATCGTCAGGTCAGCGGTGAAGTTGGTGTCAAAAACCTTGGCAAATCCAAGGCGTCTCAGTGCCGCAATCATTTTCCCGGTTACCAATGTTCCTGGAGGAAGGTCAAATTCCTCTCCCAACATCGCCCGGATCGCAGGGGCCTCTTGAACGATAACATGTTTATTCGGATCCTCCAGGGCAGCCCAAACCTTATCCACCTCATCCCGTTCAACGATGGCCCCCGTTGGACAGACCACAGCACATTGGCCGCACATGACACAGACAGCGTCCATCAAGTCTGCCCCCATGGCGGGTACGACCTTGCAGTGAAAACCCCTCGCTTCGGGGGTCAAACAGTGCACGCCCTGGACTTCTGCACAGACTGTGACACAGCGGAGGCAATTGATGCAATAGGATGCGTCACGCATGAGAGAGGGAGAGGATTCGTCAATGCGACGGTCCGTGAAGTCAGTGCGAGGCACGCGAATTTCACGTACACCGACCTGTTCTGCAACCGACTGCAATTCACAATGCCCGTTTTTTTGGCAGAGGGTACAGTCCTGGGGGTGGTCGGACAGGATGAATTCAATGACCGTCTGGCGGGCACGGCGCACGCGTTCGGTATTGGTCCTAACTTTCATCCCTTCCGCAACAGGATAAACACAAGACGCTACCAGGTTACGACTCCTCTCCATTTCAACAACGCATACCCGACACGCTCCAGGGGTGTGATGGATCTCTAAATTTGCACAGAGAGTAGGGATCTGTATCCCAATCCTTCTGGCCGCTTCAAGGACGGTGGTTCCATCAGGGACCTGTATTGTTTGATTATCAATTGTTAGATTGACCATTGCCTTTCTCCTCTCTCCATCAACGGAGTTCTATTCGACCTTCGCATCGCAACGCATACAACGGCGTGCTTCAGCCATTGCCATCTCCAGGGTATAGCCCAGTTCTACCTCACGGAAATCTTTCCGCCGTAGCTCAGGGGAGACTTCTGGAATGGGGGCTTGGGGTTGTTCCTTTGTCTCTGCATCCACTTCGAAGGGAATGGCAATCATTTCTTCTGCGGGCGGCACCCATGGCCTTTCACCATTGGCCGAACGGATCGTTTCGTCCATTTCACGGGCCGCCCGTTGGCCAGCTTGGATGGCATCGATCACCATGGCCGGTCCTGTCACCACATCTCCACCCGCCCAGACTTTGTCATTCGTGGTGCGAAGGTCTTTATCCACTTTGACGGTTGCCTGGTTTATTTCGATACCGCTTCCCTTTGGTAAGAACCCGAGATCAGCGTTTTGGCTGATGGCGGATATCACGGTTTCCACTTTCTCAGCAAATTCTGAACCTAATATCGGCTTAGGTTGTTTCCGCCCACTCCGATCAAACTTATCGAGCCGCATCTGGGTCAGTTCAAGTTTTGTGACCTTTCCATATTGTGTAATGATTCTCACTGGAGCGGCGAGATACTTGATTTGCACTCCTTCTTCCTCTGCTGCCCTGATCTCCCACTCCTGTGCGGGCATATCTTTTCGTTCGCGACGGTAATAGATAGTGACTTTTTTCGCTCCCAAACGAATCGCCGTTCGAGCCGAATCAATGGCTGAGTTACCCCCACCGATCACAGCGACATGTTTGCCGACTTGAACTTCTTTCCCTAAGTTGTAATCCCTGAGGAACTCGACCGCACCTAAAACACCCTCTGCCTCTTCACCAGGGATGTTGAGCGGGGCACTTTTTTGGGCTCCTATGGCTAAGTAAATCATGTCAAAATCTTTATTCAATGTTTCAAAGGTTATGTCCTTACCGATGCGAACATTCGTTCGGAGTTTCACCCCGGTGTCGAGGATCTCCTGAATCTCTCGGTCAAGTTCTTCCCGTGGAAGTCGATAGGCTGGGATGCCCCATCGAAGCATGCCACCTGCTCCAGGCATTTGCTCAAACACGGTCACTTCGTATCCGCGTTTTCTAAGCTCAAGGGCTGCTGTAAGTCCTGAAGGCCCCGCACCGATGATGGCTACTCGCTCCTTCCGAGTAACTGGAAGGGGCTCTATGTTGGGTCTCTCGGCATGGTCCGTGATGAACCGCTTGAGATGCATGATCGCTACGGGTTCATCGAGCTGGCCACGTCGGCATTTCATCTGACAGGTATGTCCGCACACCCGACCGCAGACACTGGGGAAGGCATTGGTTCGCTTTAGCACCTTATAGGCGTCGTCAATCCGCCCAGCCCGAACCAGGGCGATGTAAGCCGGGATGTCCATTCCCACCGGACAGGTGTGTTGGCAAGGACTTTTAAACAGTTCTGAGCAGACCGCCGCTGGACAATGTTTTTCGAGGATATGCGCTTCGTATTCATGGCGGAAGTAACGGATCGTGCTCAGGATCGGATTGGGTGCCGTTTGTCCTAAGCCACATAGTGCAGTGTCTTTGATTTGTTGAGCGAGGTCCTCAAGAAGTTCAATGTCACCTTGGCGACCTTCCCCTTTACAAATCCGCTGAAGGATCTCAAGCATTCGTTTTGTTCCCACTCTACAGGGGGTGCACTTTCCACAGGACTCGTCTTGGCAGAAATCCATGAAGTAGCGTGCCATGTCCACCATGCACGTGTCATCATCCATGACGATCAGGCCACCTGAGCCCATGATCGCCCCTGCTTTGGCGATGGCTTCATAGTCTGTAGGGGTGTTCAGGTGCTCTGCAGGAATACACCCTCCGGAGGGACCCCCCAACTGGGCTGCCTTAAATCTTTTCCCGGAAGGGGTACCGCCACCGATGTCGAAAATGATCTCACCGAGGGTTGTTCCCATGGGAACTTCAACCAAACCAATACGGTTAACTTTGCCGGTCAGGGCAAAGACCTTCGTCCCTTTAGACGATTCTGTCCCGATCTTCGCATAGCTCTCTCCTCCTTTAATAATGATCTGCGGAATATTGGCATAGGTCTCAACATTATTAAGGACGGTCGGTTTTTTCCATAGGCCGGATATGGCTGGGAAAGGCGGGCGGGGGCGAGGCATTCCACGGCGTCCCTCTATTGAACCCATCAAAGCTGTCTCCTCGCCGCAGACGAATGCACCGGCCCCCTGATAGACCTCCACATCAAAATCAAATCCTGAATTGAGAATGTCTTTGCCCAGAAGTCCATATTCACGAGCTTGTTGAATGGCGAGGTTGATCCTTTTTACAGCCAATGGATATTCGGCCCGGCAGTAAATGTAGCCCTGGTGTGAGTTGATCGCTTTAGCAGCGATGGTCATTCCTTCCAGCACAGCGTGAGGGTCAGCCTCCATGACACTCCGGTCCATGAAAGCACCTGGGTCTCCCTCATCCGCATTGCAGAGAACATATTTGATATCTCCTTTTGAAGTGGCGCAAAACTCCCATTTGATCCCTGTAGGAAATCCGCCACCACCACGACCCCGAAGCCCGGAGGTCTTCACCTCAGTGATAATTTCTAATGGCGTCATTTCGAGTAAGGCTTTTGCGGCGGCCTGGTAGCCATTACGCCAGATGTAGTCATCGATTTTTTCAGGATCGATTAAACCCTTGTTGCGAAGAACCCATGATTTTTGAAGACCAAAAAATGGAAGTTGCGAGACATGAGGAATCGTATCCGATCCGTTCGACATTGGCTCTTCATTGACCGCTTTGCCCCGCGCAAGAGCAACGTCGTACTGAATTTCTCCTTGAAGGATGTGGCCTTTAAAAATCTGCCGAATTTTTTGTTCATCTACCTGATGGTAAATAACCGGCTCTTCTCCCAAAACTTCCAGGGTGACCAAAGGTTCCTGACTGCAAAGCCCAATGCATCCTGAACTCACGATTAAAATGTCTGACCGCCCGCACTTCGACATTTCATCAAGAACAGCATCCATGACTTTCTGAGCCCCTGAAGCAATCCCACAGGTGCCCATGTGAATTGTAATTCGAACCTTGTTACCCCTTTGCTTAAGTTGTTTTTCTTTATTCACGTTCCCTTGGATGGTTTTCAAATCGTCTATGTTCATCATTTTTTTTGTCATGACTTTCATCCCTCCGAAGCGATGGATCCGTCCTGGTATTTCTTCAGGATTTGGTCCAGTTTAGCCTCCTTCACCTGCTTGTGCGTGTCTTCGTCAACGACCATTACTGGTGCGAGACCACATGCTCCTAAGCAACGAACCACATCCAGGCTGAACTGACGATCTCCCGTGCATTCCCCTGGTTTTAGACTTAAGGCCTGCATGAGGTGCTCCATATTCCGTTTTGCTCCTCGCACATGGCAGGCTGTACCCAAGCAGACACGGATTTGATGCTTGCCTCGGGGTTTCATGGTGAAAAAGGAGTAGAAGGTTGTTACCCCATATACTTGGCTCAGTGGCAAATTCAACTCCGAGGCGACTCGACGCTGGACAGATTCTGGCAGATAGCCTGTGATCCCCTGAATCTCCTCTAACACCGGAATTAAGGCTCCAGGCTTATTCCTGAATTTTTCAATCACACCATCGATTAAACGCCATTGTTCCCCTGTGAATTCGGCCATACCCTCCTGGTTTGCACAGACGCATTCATGATCCATATTCTCCCTCCTAACTCAAGTAATAAATGCCTCATTACGGAGATATGTTAACGTTAACGCAATAAAATAAAAATAAATGGGGCCGAACATATTTATCCCCTATTAAGACAAAAATACTTTATTTTTAAGGAGTTATGATGAATCATCTTCCAGTTTCCTTCTGTTTATCCCTGGATTCTGTATACTGTATACCGTATTCCGAAATTTTTGTCAAGAGAAAAATTTAGGGAAAAATTTAGTATTTGTTTCTGCAAATAATTTAGTTCGATGAAGGAAGAAAAAGGAGGTCTAAAAGGGGTCTCAAGAAAAAAAATCATAATTGCTGGGCTTCTTTGCAGAGGTCATGGTTGAAAGCAGAGTCATGCTCCATCTTTTTGAAAAGATGTGATTTGAAATCGAAAGGAGACGTAAGGAAGGGGGGGGTCGAACTTAAGATCGTATTGAGGTTAAGGTCAATTTAATAGATTTGTCCTGGGAACGTATTGACTTTAAAATCCTTCCCGAGGGTTTTGTACATCATCGGGCTCTCCCACTCTTCATCAAAGGCATCCACGAAAACTCCATCGTAGATCGCCCAGCTCCGCCCTCGAACGGTTTGTTCCATTCCTTTTCTCCGAAAGGGATTTGAATCATCCAGCCTTTCGTAAAGCAATCCTCCGGATTGAAACTCCTTATGAATTTTCTCCATCATCTTGCCGCCCCTAAAGTAGGTGAAACCATATTTTTCCCACAAGATCGCGTTATGATAGTAAAAGGCCTCGGTGGTGATATTTTTCAGCCCTAATGGCGCCATAAATCCTTCCATGCAATTGGAGAATTCTTTCATCAACCTCAATCCTTGCCTGACCATTCCTGGACCAAGGCCTGCATCCAAGGCTTTGATTTCCTCTGGGATATTTCTTGATCGTGCGCCGAGCAGGGTTTCCCGGCCGCATTCATCCACATCTACACTAAATCTCCCTGAAAAAGGATCGTTGATGATCAGGAAGTCGAGATGAAGACTTTCCATAAAACTCGCCAGAGAAATTTGGCAAGAAAAAATACAGTCTTCGTCTCCCGATCTGTATTTCACCTCGATGCATGCAAAATTGTCGTCGAGGGGAAAGATCCCCGTGACCACTCTCTCCCCAAATTGATTCATCAATGTCTTATGGTCGATTTGAAACCTTTCGAATAAGGATGGGGGAACCAGTTGGAGGTAAATTCGATTTCTTTCTTCTTTGGGAAGCCTATTGAGCCTGGCTATGGAGAAGGTCATCTCTTCTCCTCTTTACCCCGTTAGAAAACCCCACCGCCCGTGGTCGGATCTTATCGACTTGCAGTGGGGATGAAGGTCATTTCCTTATAGGGACGATCGCGGGGTTTAATGCCCCGTATGAACCTTCCCATTAGAAGGCCAAAGATCTTCTAACGGGGTTTACTGAGACTAAAGGAATTTTTGTTCGCCTCCCCTCACAGGAAGGAGAGGGGCGAAGTAGAGGTTTTACAATCTTTCTCCGGCGAGTTGGATCACGACACTGGGGTCGGTGAGAGTAGAGGTATCGCCCAATTCCTCAATCCTGCCCTCTGCTATTTTCCTCAAAATCCTCCTCATGATCTTACCACTCCGAGTCTTGGGAAGGGAATCAGCAAATTGCAACTTATCCGGGGTGGCGATGGGACCGATCGTTTTTCTTACATGCACCAGAAGCTCTTTTCTCAGTTCTTCACTACTCTTTATTCCTGTCTTCAACGTGACAAAAGCATAGATCCCCTGCCCCTTTACCTCATGGGGAATACCAATGACGGCGGACTCAGCAACGGAAGAATGGGAGACCAAGGCACTCTCCACTTCAGCCGTCCCGATGCGATGGCCTGAAACGTTGATTACATCGTCGATCCTCCCCATGAGCCAGAAATACCCATCTTCATCCTTTTTCGCTCCGTCTCCTGTGAAATAATAGCCAGGAAAAATTGTAAAATACGTTTCCTGAAACCTCTTCCGATCGGGATCATTCCAGAAACCCCGAAGCATTCCGGGCCATGGTTTGGCGATCACCAGAGAACCCCCTTCATCGACCTCGCATTCGCTCCCATCTTCTCTGATGATCTTCGGATGAACACCCGGAAAAGGAAGAGTGGCCGACCCAGGTTTCAAGGGTGTGATGGGTAAGGGGCTAATCAAAAATCCTCCAGTCTCGGTCTGCCACCAAGTATCCATGATGGGGCATCTCTCCTGGCCGACGTTCGTATAATACCATTTCCATGCCTCCGGATTGATAGGCTCTCCTACTGATCCGAGCATTCTCAAACTGGAAATCCCCCTTCTCTTCACCCATTCTTCACCTTCTCTCATCAAGGCCCTGATCGCCGTGGGCGCTGTGTAAAAGACACTTACCCTATACCTTTCCACAATCTCCCAAAACCTGTCGGGGTTGGGATAAGTGGGAACCCCCTCAAACATCAAACTCGTCGCTCCAAGAGCCAAGGGCCCATACACCACATAACTGTGACCCGTTACCCACCCTATATCCGCCGTGCAGAAAAAAACATCCTCATCTTTGAGGTCAAAGACCCATTTCAATGTTTGGTACACAAAGAGGAGATATCCACCGGTGGTATGAATCACTCCCTTTGGTTTGCCTGTGCTCCCGCTGGTATAAAGAATGAAAAGGATGTCCTCGGCATCCATGATCTCCGGTTCACAGTAGAGCTTGATGTCCTCCTTTCTTATTTCTTCATGCCACCACACGTCCCTTTCTTTTGAAAAAGGCACATCGATCCCTAACCTTTTGACGACGATTACCTTCTCCACCTCAGGACAATCTCTAAGAGCCTCATCGGCATTGATTTTATTGGGGACGATCCTGCCGCTTCGATAGTAACCATCCGCAGTGATCAGAATCTTTGAACCACAATCATTGATCCTATCCCGCAGAGCTTCCGAGCTGAACCCTCCAAATACCACACTATGAACCGCCCCAATCCTTGCACAGGCTAACATGGCCATGGGGAGCTCAGGGATCATCGGTAAGTAGATGGAGACGCGATCTCCTTTCTTCACCCCAAACTTCTTCAAGACATTTGCAAATTTACAAACATGATAATGGAGTTGTTGGTAAGTGAATATCCTGTTCTCCTCCAGAGGTTCTCCTTGCCAAATCAATGCGACCTTATTGCTTCGCCAGTGATTGAGGTGCCGATCAAGACAGTTATAACTGACATTGAGCTTTCCTCCCTTAAACCACTTGATCTCCGGCTTGTTAAAGTCGTACTCCAAAACTTTATCCCATTTTTTATACCAGTCGAGCTGCTCTGCCAACTCCCCCCAAAATTTCGCCGGATCGTCAATAGACTTCTGATATAACTCCCTATACTCCTCCATTTTCTTAATATGGGCCTTCATCTTAATTCCATCCGGGGGTTCGTAAAACTTTTTTTCTCCTAAAATAGAGACGAATCCTTTCTCTTTTATCATGCTTCAACGACCTCCTCTCCATTTTTAGCTACACCGGAGCACCTTCCTTTTAATGTATACTGTATACAGAATATTTTGTCAATAAAATAAGTTTGTCCAATTTAAAAGAAATAGAGAAGATGGCACGAAGACGTTTCCGCTCCTACCGGATTCGAAAGATAATTTGATAGGAGGGTGATCGATAAAATATTTTAAAGCTGGATCGTTCCCCTTGAATCTGAAGTCCTTCTAAGGCTTGATCACGGAACTCTCAGCACTTCTTTTTGGCTCTCAATAGGTAACCTGATGGTGAAGGTGGTGCCTTTCCCCTCTTCGCTCTCTACTTTGATCTCACCACCATGATCTTTAATAATCCCATAACAAACCGAAAGTCCCAACCCGACCCCTTTCACCTTCTGTTTGGTTGTGAAGAAGGCGTCGAAGATCTTATCCCTGATCTCTTCGGGAATCCCCATCCCCGTATCTTGGATGTGGATCAAGACGTTATCCCCTTCCCTGACCGTTCTGACGGTGAGAATGCCTCCTTTTGGCATGGCCTCCTTCCCATTTTTAAGGATGTTCAGCATCACCTGTCTCATCTGGTTGGTGGAAGCCATAATCTCTGGAATGTCAGGGTCAAAGGAGATGTCCACCTGGATATTCGATTCCTTCATCTGCTTCTCCATCACCAGCAGAATTCCTTCAATGAGCTCATCTATTTTAATAGGCCTCCGCTTTTCCTCTTCGGGCTTTGAGAAACTAAGCATATTTCGAAGCATCTCAGAGAGCCTCTGAATTTCTGAGAGGGATAGCTCTAAAATTCTCCTCCTCTTACTCTCCGGAGGAATTTCGGTCTTGAGAAGCTCCAGGGTGTTCATAATCCCATAAATGGGATTGTTCAATTCATGAGCGATCTGGGAGGTAAGTCTCCCCATGGCAGCCAACTTTTCAGATTGAAGGAGGGCCTCCTGCATCTTCTGGAGTTCCCTTTCTATTCTCAATCTTTCCCTGAGGTCCTTGAAGATGCCGATGCTCGCAATCTCCTTTCCCTCCTCATCATAGATCATCGCAGCCGAGAGATCGCCTTCGATCAATTCCCCATCTTTTTTCCGGTGAAGGATTGGAAAGGAGGTCAGTTTCCCTATTCCTCCAAAATCAGGGCATTTTAGTTTTTCTATCACTTCTTTGGCGACACCCGGCGGATAGATATTCCGGATGTTCATCTTCCCCATCACTTCCTCTGCCTTGTAGCCCAGAATGTTCTCGGCTCCTTGATTGTAGATGAGGATATCCCCCTTGATATTCGTTACGATGATGCCATCGACAGAGCTTTCGATCAGTTTCATTAAAAATTCGTTGGCCTCTTTTAATTCCTTCTCCATTTTAAGACGGGGCCTCAGATCGGTAAAAATCCCTACGCTGGCCAACTCCTTACCCGCTTCGTGATAAATCAGAGCGGCTGATAGCTGAACAGGAATCTCCTCGCCAGTCTTATTGACAATGGTGATCTGGTTAGGGAGGAGTTTTCCCGTTCCCCCATAATCAGGGCTTCGGAGTTTCTGCATTACATCTTTCGCCACCCCTTCCAGATAGATGTCCGTAATATGGATCTTTCCGATCACCTCTTGAGCGGTGTACCCCGTTAGGGCTTCCGCACCTTTATTGAAGATGAAGATATCCCCTTTCATGTCTGCGGCGATGATCCCATCCACGGAGCTTTCGATCAGGTTCATGAAAAACTCATTCGCTTCCCTGAGTTCATTTTCGATCCTTTTTCTTTCTGAGATATCTATGTTGATTCCCTCGTAGCCGACAATCTCACCTTTCTCATTTTGGATGGGATGGGCCGTGAGCAAGACGGTAATCTTCTCTCCGCTCTTTTTCTTAAACTCCACTTCAAGGTCTTTGACAAACCCTTGCCGTTCGATCAATTTCTGAAATGTTTTCCGGTCCTCTGGATTCACATAAAGGTCTCTGGCAATGTCGATCTTCAAGAATGCTTCTTTATTCTCGTACCCCGCCATTTCCAGAAGGGCCTGATTACAGTCGAGAAAATGTCCCTCCCGTGTGCTGATGAAAAGGCCATGGCGGACCCGTTCGAAGAGGTTCCGAAATTTTTGCTCTGACTCCTTCAATTCCCTCTCAAACCTTTTTCTTTCCGTGATATCCCTGAGATAGGCATAAGTCTTGATCCGACCGTCTTCCGATTGTGTCGGGGCGATGCAGACCTCCGTCTCTTTGACTTTACCGGGTGCGGTGTGGAGGGACATCTCTGTACAGACTTTTTCACCCATGCCCTCCCCCCGCATGACCATCTCCTCTAAAAACTCCTCATCCCGCTTGCCGATGAGGGAAAAAAATTCCCGACCGAGGATTTGGTCTTTCGGAAGGCCCATAATCTCAGACGCCATCTGGTTAGCGAATTCAATCCGAGAATCATCGTCAAAAACGATGATTCCATCTTCCCCCATCTCGGCTATCTTCTCAAAGCGCTTCGTGGCATCCCGAATCTCCCTTTCCATCCTCTTTCTCTCAGTGATATCCCTTAAATAGGCATAGGTTTCCATTCCGTCTTTTTCTTTCTTGGCAATGGTGATACAGACCTCCGCATCTCTTTTCAGACCGCTCTCGGTTAAAACCTCCATCTCTGTACAGACCCGTTTGCTCTCGTCTGCTCCCACTTCGGAATGCATTTGATTCAAATAACCGATATCCCTCTCGTTTAAGAGTCGCCGGAAATCCATCCCGATTAATTGTTCTTTCGCATATCCGGTGAGTTCGGAAGCGACGACATTGGCAAACTCAATCCTATAATCCTCATCGAAGACGATAATTCCGTCGTCTCCCATCTCGGCAATCTTCTCAAGACGTTTGGCCACCTCTTGGAGATTCCGATGAGTTCCTTTTCGTTCAAACTCTTTTAACCTTTTTTCCAGTTCGGTCACTCTCTGTTTCAATGCCTCAACATTGGGATTCTGTTCCATCGCTAAAATCACCTTTCAATTTTCTTAAAGGCGTTTGCCCCCTCATCAACTCGGCGGCATGTCTGCCGGCCATAATGCCTGCTTCGTCCTCCTACGCACCAAACCTTTCGTGTGAGCAAACGATTCAAGGTGCTGCCTTCGACCCGTAAGGCTGGACGATGCGCAGGCAGGTGCAAAGTTTTGGCGATTCATCGCCCGGAGATGTAATGGTCTATTTTATTTTGAGCCGGCCCTGCATACCCCCTTGCCTCTCGGGATATTTTTCTGGAACTTTAAGGTCTACCCTCCCGATAACATAGGCATGATGACAATTGAATTCCCATTTTCAATTAAACTATCAAAATTGCCTACTTTCTTATCGATGAGAATAATAACATTCTCTTTAGGAAAGGACGAAGGTAAAATCCTTCTTAATGGCGTGGGTTTGTCTAAAACTAAATGTTTTGTTCGAGCGCCAACGACTTCTGCGAGGTAGCCCAAGAACTTGAGCTCAGCCAACTTAACCTATCATCTCCTTTGAAACCTCTTTCAGCCCAAGATGGTCCAGGGCCTCTTGGGTGGGGATTCCATCCTTATCCCAGCCTCTCAGCTCATAGTACCAGGAAAGCATTTGATCATATTTTTCCCGATCAAGTTTCATTCCTTTCATCTTTCCCTGGGAAAGGGGCTCTTCAAACCAGCGATCAGGTGGATCATCCCACGTTCGACCGAATTGAGGAATTTCTCTTTTCCAGTAAGCCCGTATGAGATGATAAATTCGGTCCCCTATCTTATAAAGATCTTCCCAACTCATCCGATTTCCTGTAATGGCTTCCAGATATTTAGGATACCAATGGATTCCAAAACTCACCTCTACCCATGGAAGCCGACAAACGGTCGCCGATTCAAAAAAACCTCCTCGGATTCGTTGAAACTCAATGAGCTTTTCAACTTTCTCTTTACTATAAGAAAGTCGATCGGTCGATATCTCCCATGCAATGATCCAGGCATCTTTGTGGCTTGCACCGATGGGAGAGGTTCCAAAGGAGAGGGCCATTCCCGGACAGGCATGACAATTGTAGGCTGAAATCTCCAGTCCCTTGACATGCATGGCCCATCGATGAGATCCTTTTCCGAGGGTCTCGGAGGCATTTCGAACTCCATGGGATACAAGCTGACCCAAGCCTTCTCCCTTTCCAATGTCAATGATGAGCTTTTGAGCTCTTTCAAAATCTCCCCATCCTACCTTCTCCGGTATCAGTCCTTTTTCTGAGGCCTCCATAAGAAATCCAATGGAGTTTCCCAGGGAAATTGTATCTAATCCCCATTCATCAGCCATTCGGTTCAGCAGGGCCACCTCCGGTAAGCTCCTCATGCCGATATCGGGTCCTAACATCCCAACATTCTCATAATCCAGTTCAGAAGGATTGTTGCTCGAATCCATGATAATATTACCACACTGCATGTTACACAGAGGGCATCCTCTGCGATCGACTTTGAACTTTTCGAGTGCATATCCGTCAAGCTCTTTGGAGTATTCAAAAACACCCTCTCTGAAATTATGGGTGGGAAGACAGGTATTTTCATTACACCAATCAAAGGCCTGCATCGTTCCCTGCCTCACCCAGAAGTCATGATTCTCCTTACCTTTGATCTCTTCATATCCCTTTTTCCCAAATTCCTTCAGCTTTTCATCGTCAAAATTGGAAATCGAACCCGTTCCCTTGATCACCACTGCTTTAAGATTCTTGGACCCCATCACGGCACCTAACCCGGGGCGTCCACCTGCTCTCCCCTTTTGGGATATAACGAGTGAAATAGGGATCCGGTTCTCTCCAGCAGGGCCTATGAGAAGAATCCCTGCATCCCTTCCATGCCTTCTCTCAAGGAGGTCTTGTGCTTCAAAGGTATTTTTCCCCCACAATTCGGAAGCGTCCATAACCTTGGCCTTCTCGTCTTCGATCAGAAGATAACAAGGCTTTTCTGACTTCCCTTCCGCAATCATGACATCATAGCCTGCCTTCCTCAGATGGACCGCTGCCCGGGTCCCAATATTTCCATCTCCATACCCTCCTGTGAGAGGGCTCTTCGAGGCAATGACCATTTTCCCCGAACTAGGAAGGGACTGTCCTGTGAGAGGGCCTGTTGAAAAGATGATCTTATTCTTTTCAGACAGGGGATCAACGTGTTTCACCTCATCCCATAAGAGCTTTACGGCAAACCCCCGACCCCCCAAAAAATCCTTTCTCATTGCATCCGGAATTTCTTCTGCCGAAATCCTCTCATTGGAAAGATCCACCCTGAGCATCTTTCCAGCATATCCTTTCATCATGGAATCTCCTATTCAGATCTTTGTTCTTATGAAAATAATTTTCTAAGTTTCAACTTATTGATGTATCCGATAGATCCCCAAAACCTCACACATCAAAAAATCAATCAGGAACCAGGTTGTTCTTCATTATTTCCCCCAAAGCCTTAGACCTATTCGTGGCTACTTCGACCGCATTGATTAGGGTCGTTCTTAATCCTCCCTCTTCTAAGGTATGTAACCCTGCGATGGCAGTTCCACCCGGGGAAGTCACCATGTCTTTCAACTTTCCAGGGTGCTCCCCGGTTTCGATCAACATCTTCGCTGCCCCCAGGACCGTTTGAGAGGACAGAATTAAGGCATCATCTCGAGAGAGTCCGACCTTTACCCCTGCATCGGCTAAGGCATCGATGATGAGGAAGATATAGGCAGGGCCACTCCCACTTAATCCTGTGACTGCATCCAGGAGAACTTCTTCAATAAAAAGCGATTTTCCAACCGAATCAAAGATCGTTTTGGCCAACAGGAGATCTTCCTTCAAGGCATGCTTGCCCGCAGCAATTGCTGAAATCCCTTCGCGTACAGAAACACAGATGTTTGGCATGACCCGGATCAATTTCAGTTCCTTTTTGGCACACGACTCAATGGCCTCCAATGGAACTCCCGCAGCAATGGAAATGATCAATTTTGAGAGGTCAAGATATTTCGCGATCTCACCCACGACGGGTTTCATAATCTGTGGTTTTACCGCCAGGATAATAATATCCGATTGTTTTACAACTTCTGTATTATGAGAAGTTCCTTTGACCCCATATTTCTCTCGGATCACCTTTAATTTTTCAGGCCTGGTATCGGAACAGACGATCTGGTCTGGCCGACAAAGATGTCCATGGAGGAGTCCATGGATCAATGCCTCTCCCATATTCCCTGAGCCTACAAAACCTACTTGCCTGTTTTTCAGCATTGCCACCCTCCGATAGGATAAAAATTTTTGTAGCAAAATGATGAGAATTTATGATAAATGATAAACAACATAAATCTGAAATAGCAACCTGTCAAGAAATAAAAAAAGGAGGAACAACCCATGTTTAAAAAGATCCTATTCTGTACCGATTTCTCTGAAGATTCCCATTGGGCTTTCACCTATGCCCTCAATCTGGCCAAAACGTACAAAGGCAATCTTCTGATTTTTCACGTGACCCCTGAACCCGTCCATCCCGAACAACTCTCAATTTACCTCCCTCCAGAAAAAATGGAAGAATTAAAGGTCTCTCAGAAAAGGGAAATCGACCAACAATTCAAAACCCATTATATAAAAAAAATGGGCCGCTTCAAAAATTACCAAATCTTCCTCAAAGAAGGAGAACCTTTCTTCGAGATCATCCAGAAGGCGAAAAAGGATTCTGCGGATCTCATTGTCATGGGCACCCATGGAAGGACAGGTTTGGATCATGTCCTCTTCGGGAGCACGGCTGAAAAGGTGGTGAGAAAATCCCCCTGCCCGGTCTTAACGGTTAGGCTTCCTGGAAGGCGATTTTCATTGCCTTAAATGGAGACCGCCCTTTCGGTCCGGTTGGAGAAATCTCTCGACAAAATGATGACGTTGTGTTAGGGAACATCAGGAGCAACAGGGCATCATGTTTCGATATATCGTCATAGAAGGTCCGATCGGTGTTGGGAAAACAAGCCTGGCTAAACTTTTAGCTAAAAAGTTTAATGCCCGATGTATTTTAGAGAGAGCGGAGGACAACCCCTTTCTTCCTCATTTCTATGAGGATCGTAAAAAATATGCCTTTCAAACTCAGATCTTCTTTTTGCTAAATCGTTTCCAGCAACAAAAGGAAATTTCCCAACTCGATCTGTTCAACCAAATCACCCTCTGTGATTACCTCTTTGACAAAGACCGCCTATTTGCCTCTATCAATTTAGATGACCATGAACTCGCCCTTTATGAACAGATTTTTCATCTCCTCAATGCACAGCTCCCTCCACCAGATCTGGTGATCTTCTTGCAAGCCAAACCAGAAGTCTTACTTCACCGAATCAAATCGAGAAATGTCTCTTACGAGAAGGAGATTGATTGGGAGTATCTGAAGACCTTGATCGAGGCCTACAATTATTATTTTTTCCACTATGATCAAACTCCCCTTCTGGTGGTGGATACAAGCGAAATTAATTTCGTAAACCGAAAAGAAGATCTCGACCAATTGCTACGAGAGATCAAACAGATGAAGCAAGGAACATCGTATTTCATTCCGATGAGGTCCAAATAAAATCCGAAGGACGAAATTCGGGCGAAGCATCCCGCAGGGATCAATCCGAAACAATCTCCAAAACCATAAATTCAAATTCCCTAAACTCGTTTCGGATTTCTCGTAATTAGATATTCGAATTTCGAATTTACATAGTCTAACCTTCCGCAGTGGATGGCCCTTCTTTTGGGGCCTCTGGAGGAACCTCCTTGGTTATCTTTTCCGGTTTCTTTTTCTCCGCTTCTCTCACACTCCCCTTAAGGCTCTCCACAGACGATAAAAGTCCTTTGGCCCGAAGCTTCCTTCTTTCTTTTTTCCGCTTTCTTCTCCTCGCCAGTTCCCGTTCCTTCTCACGTCTTGGCATGTTTTCCTCCTTATCTAAGATAGTTCGGAGTAATTAGTTCGGCGTTCGGAGTGTTTTGTCTTGAATCTCCGAACTCTTAACTCAAAACTCAGAACTCTGTCGTGGCAATCGACAGAGACGACGGATCTCCTCCATTGCTCGATGGGTCAGAGGAACGGCATCGGCCTCTTGATCTGCAAAAAGGGGGGCGCCAATGCACACATCCACTCGCCTCCTCCAGCCCGACCGTTCCCCATATCGAATGCCCACCGGAATAAAAGGAATAGAATATCCCATCTCTGGTTGGAATTTCAAAATCATCTGAAGCAGCCGACTTTTCCCTGAGCCCACTTCATTCCGAAAGTACGTTCCTTCCGGAAAAATGACGATCTTCTCCCCAGCCTTCAATAAAGAGACAAGGGTTCTGAAAGACTCTAAGGTCCGAATGGATTGTTTCCGATCCACCGGAAGACCACCCACAAGAAAGAGATAATCTCGAATCAAAGGATATTTAAAAAGTTCCCTTTTGGCCACAAAATAAAGCAGAGGCTTGAAGGCAAGGCTGATGATCGGGATATCGGTCCAGTATTGGTGTTTAGGAAGAATGATCATCGGTCCACGGTCAGGAAGCCTTATTTTCATTTCAATCTCAATCCGATAAAACATCGAGAAGACGATTTGGGCAATCTTTTTGGTGGTAGCGTAGACGATGGAATTTCTTTTCACTTTAGTAGGAATCTAAAAGGTCTTCTTCGGGAACTTCTGGAGGCATCTCTGATTTCATCTTTGTCTTCTTCGCTCGTTTGGCAGCACTCATCCCGGCCTTCAAGGCATCGCGGTTCAACTTCTCTGTGCCCTTGGGCACCCTTGCCAACACAGCAGATTCAATGGCCTTGGAAGAAACAATCGGGGTAAATTGACTGAGCGCTCCGAGAGCAACAATATTTGCCACCACTTCCCTTTTAAATTTTTCTCGAGCAATCCGAGTAAATGGAACCTGAAAAACCTTTGGTGTGGGAACCTGAGTGACGAAGGTCGAATCGACAATGAGTAACCCATCGGGTTTGAGATCAGGGTAAAACTCATCGCAAGATTTCTGGTTCATGGCCAGGAGGAGATCAAGTCTCATGGCCTTGGGATAGTCAATCTCCTCATCGCTGACAACCACCTCCGCTTTGCTGGACCCCCCTCTCGCCTCCGGCCCATAACTCTGAGTCTGTGCAACATACTTCCCATCATAAATCCCAATCGCTTCGGCCAAAATAATTCCCATGAGGATCAATCCCTGCCCCCCTGAACCGCTCAACCGGATTTCATACCGACTCCCCATCGCTATCTTCCCGCTGCCCCTCTTGCTCGTTCCCGAATCTTACCGTATTCATCCTGATAGACAGGAAGTTCCTTATTCACTAAGATCCCTATGATAAATTTATTCTGCAATTCCTCAGGCTTCATCGTGGCTGCCTTCTCCACCGTGACCGCGTTATCTCTCTGTGACTCCATCATCTCTACCGCTGTCCCCAGACGGTTCTGCCTCCCGTACTGGGTGTGGCAATGGGAGATCACTTCCACCACCGAAAACCCCTCCTTTAAAATGGCCTTCTCGATTAAGCTATCCAAAAGTTTGGCATGGTAGACGGTTCCCCTCCCCACAAAAACCGAACCCGCTGTCACCGCCAATTCCGAAATCTTGAAGTCTTGCTCAATATTGGAATAGATCGTGGTGGAAGACCTCATCCCGTACGGGGTGGTGGGAGAATATTGCCCACCGGTCATCCCGTAGATACTGTTGTTGACGATAATGGCCGTCACATCGATATTTCTCCGGGCGGAATGAATAAAATGGTTTCCTCCAATGGCCACCGCATCCCCATCCCCCATGATCACAATCACTTTCAAGCTGGGCTTCGCCAGCTTCATCCCCGTCGCAAAGGTGAGGGCCCGGCCATGAGTGGTATGAAGGGTATTAAAGTCCACATAAACGGGGAGCCTCCCTGAACATCCAATCCCTGAAACCAAAACCACCTCATCCTTCTCATATCCGATCCGATCAATGGCTCGGATGAGGGCACCCAACATGATCCCGATTCCGCAACCCGGACACCAAACATGGGGAAACTTCTTGTCATGGCGAAGATACTTGTGAATGAGCTTTGTCACCTCTGACATCAAAAAACCTCCCGGTCACCGTCACTCCGAATTGAAACCAAAATACCTTTTCTTTCGAATTCTTTAATATTGTCCATGGATCGTCCCCATCGCCCATTTTTCAATGATCTTCATGACATGACCTCCTGAATTCGATCCAATATCTCTTCAGGAGTGATAATCGTTCCATCCACTTTATTAAGGGTGAAGACCTTCGCAATCCCCCGGTTGACCCGCTTCACCTCCCGAGAAATTTGACCCATATTCATTTCAGGGATAAGAAGGTTTTTTGAGGTTTGTAGAACTTTCTCCACGGCAGACCTCATAAAAGGCCAGATCGTCACCAGTTTGAGAAGCCCCACCTTCAAACCCTTTTCCCTCGCCTCAATCATCGCCCTTTTAGCAGATCGGGCCACACACCCATAAGCGATGATCGTGAGCTCAGCATCCTCTGTTTCAAAATATTCGGCCATCTGAATCTCTGAAAAATACTGACTGATTTTACGATGAAGCCTCGCAATAAAAGGACCGATCTCATCCGGCCTCGATGTGGGGAAGCCCCGGATATCATGAGTCAGACCTGTAACATGATATCGATAGCCATCTCCAAAATTGGCCATGGCCGGAATCCCACTGGGTGTGTCTTCGTAGGGAAGGTACCATTCCGGCGGAACCGTGGGTTTGACCCGGTCGAAGATCTCCACCTCTTCCCCATCCGAAAGAATCATCTTTTCCCGCATATGACCGACGACTTCATCAATTAACATCACCACTGGGGTCCGAAACTTCTCAGAAAAGTTAAAAGCTTTGATCGTCATGTCGTAACACTCCCGAACCGTGGAGGCGGAAAGGACAATGATGGGATGATCTCCGTGGGTCCCCCACCGAGCCTGCATGACATCACTTTGAGAAGGAGATGTCGGGAGTCCGGTGCTTGGCCCTCCACGCATCACATTGACGACGACGCAAGGAACTTCCGCAATGATCGCATATCCCAAATTCTCCTGCATCAGTGAAAACCCAGGGCCACTGGTTGCCGTCATGGACTTCACCCCCGCAAGAGAGGCGCCGATCACAGCACCCATGCTCGCAATCTCATCCTCCATCTGGATGAAGGTCCCCTCCACCTGGGGAAGTTTAATGGATAAGAGCTCAGAAATCTCGGTCGCCGGAGTAATCGGATAACCCGCAAAGAAACGGCATCCTGCGCGAAGGGCCCCCTCCACAACCGCTTCATTCCCCTGGAGCAACCATTCTCTCCGGTGAAATTTCTTCTTCCTCTGGCTCTGCTTCTTCACCTTTTTCCTCTAAGGTCTTTTTCCCCTTCGTCCTCTTCTCAACGGTGATCGCAAAATCCGGACACCGAATCTCGCACCACCCACAGTTAATACACTTCTCAAGATCCTTCACATAAGGATATCCCGCCTCGTCTTTGGCCAGCGCTCCTGTGGGACAAAAGGCGACGCAAATTCCGCAGGCTTTGCACCACGCCTTGTAGATATCAATTTTAGGTGCTTCCTTCTTCTTTTTTGTTTCAGTCATCTTTACTTTTTATGGGATGGAATTGCTCCTATTCCCATCCCTCTCTAATTCTCCCACATCATTTATAAACTGAAACCAGAAATGTTGTCAAAGGGTTTCAATGACAGCAGAAGCAAATTCGGAGCATTTCACTTTCTTAGCTCCTTCCATCTGCCGGGCCAGATCATAGGTAACGGTTTTATGTGAGATGGTCTTTTCCAGGGCTTTTATGATTCTCTGACTCGCCTCATTCCATCCTAAATAATCAAACATCATCGCTCCAGAAAGGATCAGTGACCCAGGATTGATCACATCCTGATTCGTATATTTGGGTGCAGTCCCATGTGTGGCCTCGAAAACAGCAGCTTGATCTCCAACGTTTGCGCCCGGCGCCATCCCTAATCCCCCCACCTGGGCTGCCAAGGCATCAGACATATAATCTCCATTCAGGTTGGGCATGGCAAGCACATCATAGTCCTCGGGTCTTAAGAGGATCTGTTGAAACATGGCATCGGCAATCCGATCGTTGAGAAGAATCTTTTCTCCGGTCATCGTCTCTCTCCTATTCGTCACCTATTCACCATAAGCCGTCCGCCAGAGCCTTATCGCCAATTAGATTTTCCAAATGCTAAAGTGGTACAGTTACCGCCAAAGGCAAAAGAATTGGAGATCACCACTTTTACTTCCATATCACGAGACTTCCCGGGAACATAATCGAGATCGCAATCCTCATCACCTTCTTGATGATTCAACGTAGGAGGGACAAATTG
>Ga0209164_1001804_pt1 | contig 25421 bp, 23 predicted proteins | sample MTBNYHSulfiMetaG_FD_187458 | JGI IMG/M metagenome (GOLD analysis project Ga0209164, IMG submission 187458) | Enrichment culture microbial communities from rom New York Harbor, USA that are MTBE-degrading - MTBE-NYH (New York Harbor Sulfidogenic)... | ecosystem: Environmental > Aquatic > Marine >... | reverse complement strand
TGGCGGCATCGAGAAAAAACCTGGTCAGGAAGTTCAGAGGCTTTGGGTGCCGCTGCCCACGCCGGCCAGACCGGCCGGCAGTCAGCTACGAGCTTTATTTTCCTATCAGCCATGACCTATCAGCTATCATCTATGAGCTATCAGCTATGAGCTATCAGCTATCAGCAAAGAAGTCATTCTGATTAACTTGGAAGAAGCACAAAAGCTTGGCACTCTGGATAATCTGTTACAGGAGGTCGGATTTGATGAAACGCAGGAAGTGCTCACGCTGCGTAAAGAGCTTGTAGGTTTTACCCCTATTGAAGTCGCGTTATGACATCCGGAATCAAGCCCACAACCTTTCAGGTTCAAGTGCGAGTATTCGAAGCGGCCGGTTGTAAATACGTACGGACTCAAGGCGCCACAGCGACGGGAGGAAGACCTGGACGCGACGATCGTTCTGAGAAGAAATAAAAAGTTCCCTCCACGCGTGTTTTCATGCTCGACAGGCAGGCGAAAAGGCCGTCAAAGCTGTTTTGTACGATGCAGATTCAAAGGCTTCGATAGCTTTAAAAACTTTAACGTTTCCTGATCTATAATTACAAAAAGAAAGTGGAGTGAACGTGCAAAATACATACACCGCAGTAATAAAGCAGGATGAAGGATGGTGGGTTGGATGGATCCAGGAAATTCCAGGTGTGAACTGCCAGGAAAGAACAAAAGAAGAGCTACTTGAAACCCTCAGGATCACATTGAAGGAAGCCTTGGATTTCAATCGAAATGAGGCCTTGAAAGCCGCTGACACCGACTTCTCCGAAGTCACTGTAACCCTATGAAGCGGGAAGAGCTTATTCGACACCTGGCCGACGAGGGTTGCGAATTGCTGAGGGAAGGTGGCCGTCACTCATGGTGGTGGAATCCTAAACTGAACAAGCGATAATCTGTGCCAAGGCACACTGAGATAGGAAACCTACTTGCTAGGAAGATATGCAAGGATCTCGGAGTAGCGAGAATCAGTTGACATGGGACGCCGACGTCTGATCACCGATTTTTTGTGCCATTTGTCGTCTGTCCTTTGGCTTGATGCTGTCTTCTATGATTGACGCATTATTCCAACATTCCATTATTCCGTGCTGTGCACATTATGATATCCGACCTCTGAAGTTCCGAGGCTCTGATCTATGGCTGTTGGCCTCCCAGCCTCCGAGCCTCTTGCTGTGAGCTAAGCTTGTGCGAGCCATGACCTATGAACTAGATGTTTGATTTTCCTATCAGCTATGAGCTACAGCATCCACGAGCTAATATGGCGGCGTAGCCAAGTGGTTAAGGGGAGGGTCTACAAAACCCTATTTCAGTGGTTCGATTCAACCCGCCGCCCCCATTTCCTCCTGTTCACGCCATGACCTCTTGGCTATCAGCTATGAGCTATCAGCTACGAGCTATGAGCTATCAGCTATCAGCAAAGAAGTTCATTCTGATTAACTTGGAAGAAGCACAAAAGCTTGGCACAGAGGGAATATGATGAGAATATGTAGCACATGTGTTTTGCCGGAGACCTTTCCGGGAATTCGTTTTGATGAAAATGGAAAGTGCTCCTACTGCAAGAAATACAGGGGCCAAGATAATCAGGATCAGCTCAAGGAACGCTTCAAAGACAAGTTTCTTGGGGTATTAAAAGACACGAAAGGGAAAGGGCCTTATGATGCCTTGATGGCATACAGCGGTGGCAAGGATTCCACCTACACGCTAACACGGCTAAAAGAAGATTTTGGGCTGAGGGTCCTGGCGATTACCTTCGATCACGGTTTCGTGTCCCCGATGGCCTTGGAAAACATCCGAAAGGTTACAGACGCGCTCAATGTGGATCACATAGCCTTTCACCCTGGCGGCGGTACACTTTGCGAAGTTTTTGTCAAATCCATGAGGCCAGGCATGTATCCCATAAAAGCTTTGGAACGAGCCAGTTCCATCTGCAATTCATGTATGAACATTGTCAAATCGTTTCTTTTGAGAACAGCGATCGAGATGGAAGTTCCGCTCGTTGCTTACGGTTGGTCCCCGGGGCAAGCGCCAATTCAGTCATCGGTGTTCAAAACAAACGGCTCCATGGTTCAACAGATGCAGCAGGCCATGCTTAAACCAGTAAGAGACATGGTTGGGAATAGGCTGTCGGCCTTTTTGCTGGAGGAACGCCATTACGAAAATAAAAGCGCAGATCCGGGTAGCCGGTTTCCCTATCTCGTCCATCCGCTAGCTTTCATGAACTATGATGAGGAAAGAATCCTCGAGAGCATCAGGGAATTGGGATGGGTGGATCCCAAGGATACGGACGCCAACTCCACGAACTGCCTCCTGAATGGGTTCGCCAACCAGGTGCATATGGAACAGCACGCGTTTCATCCCTACGCCTTTGAAATCGCAGGCCTTGTCCGCGAAGGATATATGACGAGGGATGAAGGGCTGAAGAAACTCTCCACCCCATCCGATCCCAAAGTTATCGCATACGTCAAACAAAAACTCGGCCTTACAGACTCCGTCTGAAAGACAAATACCAAACCTAATCTCAAATGAATCTCAAATTTTCAAATCTCAAAGGGAAAGAAAATGCCTTTGCGGTCTGGGGAATCGCCATCATCCGATGGAAATTTCGAGAGGACAGCTTTTTTTTCGTGTTTGGATTTAGGGCTTGATTTGACATTTGGATTTTGGAATTTGAATTCCTCCAAGTCGATCTTCAAATAAAGAGCCTCGGCAATATTCTCGAAGGAGAAGAAATAATGGATGCATCAAACACGATTCGTCAGTTCATAATTGAGAACTTCCTGTTCGGCGAGGACAACAACCTCAAGGAAGAAACCTCCTTCCTTGAAAGCGGCATGATTGACTCCACGGGGATCCTTGAACTCGTATGTTATATCGAGGAAACCTTCGGCATTTCCGTGCAGGATGAGGAATTAATTCCGGAAAACCTGGACTCCATCGCCAACGTCGTCGCTTATCTCAACAGAAAAGGCGCCAGTTAAGCAAGACAGGGTTTACCGGATGCACCACAGAACCACAGAGAGCATTGAGAAAAGACGTTCCCTCAAGATGTGCAGGGGGCCGGTCAATTGAAACAAATCTTCTTATTTCTTCCCGTTCAGCGGCGTGTCTCTCTGAGTGCGTTCAACCCGAGAGCCTCTGCTTCACATAGGATCTTGAGCGGCTTACTGATCTCATCGGGGGATTCAGCAAGGCTCCTGATGATCCCTTTGAGGATGGCTCCAAAGGCGAGTTCGAAGTTGCTGAACCTGTCCTGCCATAGCCCTGAGGCTCTCGAAGGGGCGAGGGGGGATGCCTCTTGAAAATCCTGAGCCTACTCGGCGGGCAGCGAAGCGGGCGGTGAGATTCACAGGTTAATCCTGTCTGGGTAGGAGGTAAAATGTATTCAAAGCGAATCCTAAGTATTGATACTTCTACCGAGGTCGCCCGGATCAGCGATTTCATCCGCGACATGACCTCCAGGAAATTCAAACGCAAAGGAGCTGTCATCGGCCTGAGCGGCGGCATTGACTCCGCTGTTGTGGCTGAGCTTTGCGTCCATGCCCTTGGCAGAGAGAGAGTTCTGGGATTAATTCTTCCCGAAAGAGAGTCTAATCCCATCAGCTCGGAGTACGCAGAAAAACACAGGCATAAGATGGACATCAAAGCGATCACCGTGGATATAACCGCCTATCTGGAATCTCTGGAGGTGTATAGCCGGAGAAACGCTGTCATCAAGAAGACGTTTCCTGAGTTCAATGATGCATTCAGGTTTCATGTTTCATTGCCTCAGAATTTGTTGGAAAAGGACCGCATCAGTTATCACTCCGTCACCGTTGAAGACGGGAACGGTAAAAGACAAACGAAGCGGATCTCGGGCAGCGACTGGCTTCAGATTTCGGCATGCCAGAACATGAAACAGAGAACAAGGATGATCCAGTTGTACTATTATGCCGACAAAAACAATTACATCGTAGCAGGAACCACCAACAGGTCGGAGGTGGCTCAGGGGTTTTACGTCAAGTTTGGAGATGGCGGGGTGGATATCGAGCCTATTGCCCACCTTTATAAGGCTCAGGTCTACCAGCTCGCGAGAGAACTTGGCGTCATTGATGAGATCATTGACCGGGCTCCAAGCCCGGACACCTATAGCCTCCCGGTCACGGACAAGGAGTTCTACTTTTGCATAGATTATGAGATCTTGGATCTCCTTTTGTATGCTTACGAAAACAAGGTCCCTATGGATCAGATATGTAGTGCAACGGGCCTGAAGCCTGAGCAGGTCGAGCGGGCTTTCAGGGACTTTGAAGCCAAGGCTCGCGCCACCTGGCACCTCCGCCAAATGCCCCCAACCCTGGAAACCTAAAGAAGAGTGAGAATTAGACAGCATTAACAGGATTTCCAGAATATTTTTTGCCTTTCAGGACGAAAGCCAAAAAATTCTGATCTCTGCTTAGAAGAAGTACGCCAGTTGCATCAGAGAGTCAACGATTCAAAGACGCAGCCTAGAGGAGGCAGAGAAGGTGTCCTGCCGCATGTTGATGTGGGTTTCTCCGCTTCGTCCGGAAGCGGAGAAGAAAAGGGAAAATCCGGTTAATCCTGTCCATCCTGTCTGAGCTTTTGACGCGCGAAGCGACTTATGTGCGGTATTGTTGGCATACTAAACCTTAACGGTCCGGCTCCCATATCTGAGGAGCTGCTGTGCAAAATGGTGGGCATTATCCGCCATCGTGGTCCGGATGAATCAGGGATCTACATGGATCCCCATATCGGGCTGGGCCATGCCCGGCTCAGCATCATTGGGCTGGAAGGCGGCAGCCAACCCATCTCGAACGAAGACGGCACCCTGTGGATCGTTTACAATGGAGAAGCTTTCAATTACATCGAGCTGAAAGAGGAACTCATCAAGAAGGGGCACATCTTCTCAACGCAAACGGACACGGAAGTTCTCCTACACCTCTACGAAGAAATGGGGCCTCAATGCCTCGAGGAGGTCAACGGACAGTTCGCCTTGGCGATTTGGGATGCACGAAAAAACGAACTCTTTCTTGCCAGAGACAGGGTGGGCATCAGGCCGCTCTTTTATGCTCAGGCCAAAGGAAAACTCATTTTCGCATCCGAGATAAAGGCAATCTTTTTGCATCCTGAGGTGAAAAGAGAAGTAGATTTGGAGTCGCTCCACCAGGTTTTCAACTTTTGGACCATTTTGAGTCCGAGGACTGTTTTTCAAGGCGTCTACGAACTTCCACCCGGCCGGTACATGGTCATCAAGAAGGGTCATATGATCCAGAAGCCGTTCTGGTCTTTACCCTATTATGCGCCGGAAGACCGATGGAGGGGCTCCTTTCAGGAGGCCAAAGAAGAACTTAAAAGCCTTTTGAAGGACGCGATACGCATACGGCTGCGGGCGGATGTCCCGGTTGGGGCATATTTAAGCGGTGGCCTGGATTCTTCCATGGTGCCGGCCGTCATTTCCAGGTACTTCAACAATCATCTCAGAACATTTTCCATGAGTTTCCAGGAAAGGGCATTCGATGAGACTCCCTACCAGAACGAAATGGAAGCGCTCCTGGGAATTGAAAACAGCCGTACCCTGCTGACCAACGCCTTGATCCGGGATCATTTTCCCGACATTGTTTGGCACAGCGAAATACCGCTGCTCCGTACAGCGCCAGTCCCGCTTTTTCTTCTTTCCGGGGTCGTTCGGCAAAACGGTTTTAAGGTTGTGGTGACCGGGGAAGGGGCGGACGAGGTTTTCGGAGGCTATAACATCTTCAAGGAGGCCAAGGTTCGCTACTTTTGGGGAAAGAGGCCGGAGTCCAGAATTCGTCCTCTGATTCTGAGCCGGCTGTATCCTTATGTATTCAACCATGCCGGTCGAGGGCGTCTCTTCGTGCAAAAGTTTTTCTCAGTGAAATCCGAAGATCTTGAAGATCCCCTTTTCTCCCACAGGATTCGCTGGAAGAACAGCGGCAGAAACGTATCGTTTTTTTCCGACGAGATTCTTTCCCGTTTCAATGGCTACAATCCCTTGAATGAGTTGGCCGAGGGTCTCCCTCCCGGATTTCCAACGTGGGATTGGCTGTCCAGAGCCCAGTTCCTGGAAACCAAGATCTTTCTTTCCAACTACCTGCTTTCATCCCAGGGCGACCGGATGGCCATGGCCCATGGTGTGGAGATTCGCCTCCCCTATTTGGACTATAGGGTCATGGACTTTGCCGCAAGACTTCCCGCCTGGTGGAAGATCAAAGGGCTCAATGAGAAATACATTCTCAAACAGGCAGCAGAAGGATTCGTCACGGAAGCCATAAGAAAGAGGCCCAAGCAGCCTTACAGGGCGCCCATCCGGGAAGTATTTTTCACGAATGGGGCCAGGAACGATTATGTGGATTACTTCTTCTCCAGCGACTCTCTGAAGAAGACAGGCTATTTCAATCCCGAGAAGGTGGGTTTTCTTGCGAAAAAGTTTAGGAAGGCGGAGGCTCCGGTTTCCAGCGAATTCCAAAACATGGCTCTGGTGGGTATCCTTTCCACCCAAATCCTGCATGATCAATTTATAAAAAACTTCCCAATCCGCGATGTGCAACCAATAAAACCCGACAGGATCATAAGACGTTAGACAGGACCAAAAATCAGTCAGGATTTACAAGATCATCAGGATAGAAATTTATTATGAAAACAACACCTCTCACGAAAGCACGAAGAGGAGAAAGCACGAAAAAGCAGGCACCACCCGCTGCGCTAGAGGCACAAGAGCGGGTGGTGGGTTAATCCGGTAAATCCCGTTAATCCTGTCTAGATATAAGAGGCTTTTATGCTTGTAAATCATTTCTTGGAGAATTCTGCAGCGCGGTTGCCGGACAAAGTTGCCCTGATCTGCGGCGATGAACGGTTGACTTACCGGGGAATCAATCAGAGAGCTGATCAGCTTGCCGCAGCGCTGATCGACATGGGCGTCAAACGCCAGGACCGGGTGATCATCTTTATGGACAACTCCGCCGAGTCCGTCATCTCCCTTTTCGGCATCCTCAAGGCCGGTGCAATCTTCATCATGGTCAGCGCCACCATGAAGGCCAAGAAACTCAATTATATTCTGAAGGATTCCGGCGCCAAGGCCCTGATCACCCACTCCAACAAAATGCGCATCATCCACGAAGCCATTGCCGACGCCCGCGAACTTCAGCATATCATCTGCGTCGGCGATATTCCTTCATCGGTTTCCATGCTTTTGTGGGATGATCTCCTGTCAGCGATCAGCGATCAGCGGTCAGCGGTCAGCGGTCAGCTCCCTGCTATGAGCTATGAGCCACGAGCTATGAGTTGCGCAATCGACATCGACTTGGCGACAATTATCTACACTTCCGGCTCTACCGGCGAACCCAAAGGGGTCATGTCCGCCCACTGCAATATGGTGGCGGTTGCCAGGAGCATCACCCAGTACATCGGCAACGTGGAAGACGACATCATCATGGACGTGCTCCCCCTCTCCTTCGACTATGGCCTTTACCAGGTGCTCATGGCCTTCCTTTTTGGCGGGACCGTGGTACTAGAAAAATCCTTCCTGTATCCGTACAAGATCCTGGAGAAGGTGGTCGAAGAAAAGGTGACCGGGTTTCCATTGGTCCCCACCATGGCGGCCTTGTTGCTGCAGATGGAGGACCTTTCCAAGTTCGATTTCAGTTCACTGAGGTACATGAGCAACACTGCTGCGGCTTTGCCTGTTGCATACATCCGTAAACTCCAGTCCCTGTTCCCCCATGTCAAGATTTTCTCCATGTATGGGTTGACCGAGTGCAAGCGCGTCTCCTACCTGCCGCCGGAACAATTGGACAAGCGGCCTGAATCGGTGGGCATCGCCATTCCCAACGAGGAGGTCTTTGTGCTCGACGAGAACGGCAATGAAGTTCCGCCGGGCCAGGTCGGCGAGCTGGTGATCCGCGGGTCCAATGTCATGCAAGGATACTGGAATTCTCCGGAAGAGACGGCGAAAAGGTACCGGCCGGGGCGTTACCTCGGAGAGAGGCTGCTATACAGCGGGGATTTATTCAGGCGAGACGAGGAGGGATACCTTTACTTCGTGGCACGAAAAGACGACATGATCAAGACGAAAGGGGAAAGGGTGAGCCCCAAGGAGATCGAAAATGCCCTGTGCGAACTGGAAGGGGTTGCGGAGTGTGCGGTCATCGGGGTGCCCGATGACATTTCCGGGCAGCTGATCAAGGCTTTCGTCGTCAGGGAAAAGGGCAACACGATCAAAGAGCAGGACGTAATCAAATACTGTTCAAAGAACCTGGAGCCCTTCATGGTTCCGAAGTACGTCGAGTTCATAGAATCGTTCCCAAAGTCCCCGAGCGGCAAGATCGACAAGAAGCACCTGAAATAATTTTGACAGGATAGACATGATTTCACTGAACAGTCATAGGGTTTTCAGAAAACAATGGCTTCGCGCAAAAAAACACAACGAGGCACCTAAAATGCTGAACCAAGCAAGCATGCCTGAACAGTTTTTGCGCCTCACTGCCTCCAATGGTTCACCATTGTAAGTCTTGCTCCGCTCGTCTTTTGCGCGGGGAGGATTGTCGGAACTGATATTAAAAAGAGCGGAGAGAGAAAGGCTTTAGCTCAAGAAGATCTTGACAATGCATTCGCACCGACCCCCTTATTTAGAGACCCCTTGAGCGAGACACAAAAACATCGGCATTTGTCCTATACAATTCATTTGCTATTGCTGCCTGCCTTGATTCTGCTGCTCGGCTGCAGCGGAGGTGAAATGGACGGCGATCGTGTCCCGGTTCCCTCAGCAAGGGACGTACAGGCTTCGGCATGGGAGAAGCTCGAGAGCAGGAAGATGTTCTTCGGACACCAATCTGTGGGCAACAACATCATCGAGGGGATGCAGGATGTAATGAAGGAAAACCCCAGGATCAGGCTCAACATCCTGAGGACCACCACCCCTGAGGAAATGAGGCCCGGCGTGTTTGCCCACGCGCCTGTCGGAAAGAATTCACAGCCGCAGAGCAAGCTTGATGCGTTCAAGGGCGTGATGGAAAAAGGCGCGGGCAGCCGGGTGGACATCGCCTTTTTCAAACTATGCTACGTAGACATAAAACCCGACACGGATGTGGAAAACCTTTTTGCATCCTATAGGGACGCCCTGGCGGACCTGAAGAGGAAATATCCGAAGGTGACTTTCGTTCACGTGACGACCCCGTTAACTACACTTCAGACCGGGCCCAAGGCGTGGATCAAGAAGCTCATCGGAAAGCCGGTGGCGGGGTACGAGGACAACATCAAAAGGCACGCCTATAACGAGCTTCTGAGGAAGGAGTACAGAGGGAAAGAGCCGGTTTTCGACCTGGCGCAAGTTGAGGCGGTGTTGCCGGACGGGGGGAAGGCTGGCTTTACAGTGGGCGGGAAAAAATATCCTCATCTGATTTCGGAGTACACGAATGATGGCGGCCATCTGAACGAGAAAGGGAGAAAGATCGTTGCAGAGCAGCTTCTGATCTTCCTGGCCTCCCTCTCACATTAATCAGACACGATGGAGCGAAAAGAAAGATTAGACAGGATTAAGATGATGGACAGGATCCATCTTTTTCCTTTCCAGACGGAAGACAGAAGGGGCTGGTCCATTTTAAGATGGATATCATGGGATTCTTGGCAGAGACCGTGGGAATGCATTCGTCAGTCCATAATATTGCTTCAGAGAATGAGCTCTTTTTCTCAGTTTCATCTGGAGACTAGGAAAATAGCATGGAGATGCTGTAAATCCTGTCCAAATGCTGACCGAAGAATGACCGCTTTCTCCTCCAGAAGCTGGAATTGGTTTTGGGTCCTGGCATGCCTGCTGCTCATGGGTTTAATCTACTGGGAAACGGCCCTTTCCATTGTTCAGGAGTGGTTCACCTATGGGGGTTCGCACGGTCTGCTGATTCTGGGTATAACGGTCTACATCATCTGGCAGAAGCGAGAGCACCTGAGGCGCGCCGACAAGGCTCCCAATTTCCTGCGGGGGTCTCTCATCCTGATGATCGGATGTCTGGCGGTCATAGCGGGAAGATTCAGCTGCACGGACCTTCTGGAGAAAATCTCACTGATCGTCACACTGCTCGGGGCTGTAGACCTGATATTGGGTCGTCAGGTTTTCAGTCTTCTCCTGGTGCCTGTCTCCTACCTGATATTCTCCTTCTCATTCGCTGATACCCTTTTGGGGAGATACGTCCTCTACTTCCAGCTTGCGTCGAGCAGTATCGCCTCAAATCTTCTCGCCCTTGTGGGCATGCCCGTTCACCAGGATGGTGTGTTCATTGCTCTACCGCACATCAGTCTTGAGGTTGCAAGGGAATGCAGTGGCGTAAACCATATCACCGCACTTGCGGCTTTCTCAGTTCCGCTGGCCTACGCGACCCAGCGAGGCAGGGCCGGGAGGGCCCTGATCGTTATCGTTTCATTCTTCGTTGGCGTCCTTGCAAACGGAATTCGAATAACAGTCATCGGCTTGTGGACAGGTTTAGACCACCAGGCTGCCGTCCATGGACCTTTTGATGTGTTTCTTGTTTCCTTTGTATTTGGGCTCGGGCTTCTCATATTGCTTATCCTGTCGGTTCTACTCGGAACAATTGGTGGAAATGATATGGGAAACAACAAGAGACAGGCGAGTGATCTTGAATGTGAGACAGCAGAAGGCGGGTTTAGATACGGTGGAGCCGTCGCGGCGACAGCAGCCTTCCTCAGTACTATTTTTGTCTTATCCTTTTTTCAGCCTGAACCGGTTTACCCCGGCAAGCTATTGACAATGGTGCCGATGACAATCGGTGATTGGAAGGGTGAAGATAGACAAATGCTGGATGTCTGTTTTGAATCGGTCAGAGCGGACAACGATCTGAAAAGGGTTTACAGAAACGCTGGAGGACAGGAAGTTGCAGTTTATGTGGGTTACTATAATCGGCAAAGGCCCGGTCACGAAATTTTCGACTCAAGGTATGGGTGCATAACGGCGAATGGCGCGCCCCTCGCTGTGAGCTTGGGCGATGGGCGAAACGCCAAGGTTAACCGCGTCAAGGCCCGGGACGGCACCAAAGCGTATTTCGCATATTTCATCGATAAGCACTTCATTGAGGACAAGTATCGCGTAAAGTTCAGAATTATCAAGAATATCCTGCTGAAGCGGACGAGTGAAGGATCTATAGTAATTGTAATCCCGCGAGAGAGCAAGTTGTCAGGAATTCATGAGTCATTAGAACCTCATATCAATTTTTTGGATGATTTGATCCGCAGCTTGGAGCTCTAAAGTGAACAAAAGGCGATTGGGGAATGTGAATTTCACTAGCACTCCGAACTCATGCTCACACGAGATAGTGGATTCTAAGAGTGCAGCTTCGGAACAGGGTCGACGAAGCCTACGCATTGCCATGCTGACCTATTCCTTCTATGAGTCGGACGGCCGGGTGCGGAGATATGCCGAGACCCTTGCAAGAAGAGGCGAAAGCGTCGATGTGATCTCCTTGCGCAGGCAAGGGCAGGGCACCTACAACGAATTAAACGGCGTCAGGGTCCATCGGATCCAGGAGAGGGTGAGAGACGAAAAGGGGAAGTTCGCCTACCTTTACCGAATTCTGAAGTTCTTCTTCGGCTCGGCTGCGGTTTTGACCTGGGAGCATTTGAAAAGGCCGTACGATCTAGTTCATGTGCATTCAGTGCCGGATTTCGAGGTTTTTGCCGCCTTTGTTCCCAGGCTATTTGGGGCGCGCATAATCCTGGATATTCATGATATCGTCCCCGAGCTCTACTGCAACAAGTTCAAAATGGCCAAGGATTCTCTTGTCTTCAGACTACTGGTCGCGGTCGAGCAACTCTCTACGGCTTTCTCCCATCACACCATTATCTCGAACGATCTGTGGCGTAATACGCTGGTCTCGCGCTCAGTCTCCGCGAAAAAATGCACCTCGATCTTGAATTATCCGGACGATCAGTTGTTTCGGAATTCAGGTTCCCATAAGAGCAACGGAAAAACTGTTTTGCTCTACCCCGGAACTCTTAACCACCACCAGGGGCTCGACATTGCAGTCAATGCCTTTGGCAAGATCAGGGACCTGGTTCCTGATGCCGAGTTGCAGATTTATGGCGATGGCCCTGCCCGTCCCGAGCTTGAAAATCTGGTCAGGGACTTAGGTCTCTACGACCGCGTTTTTCTGAAGGACCCGGTGTCGCTGGATGCAATTGTGGGTATCATGGCAAACGCCGATATCGGAGTGATCCCCAAGAAGAACGACGACTTCGGCGGCGAGGCCTTCAGCACCAAGACACTCGAATTCATGATGCTCGGGGTGCCTATTATTCTTTCCCGAACTCGAATAGATGATTATTATTTCGATGACTCCATGGTTACGTTTTTCGAATCGGGAAATGTGGAAGACCTGGCCGAGGCTATGCTGACGTTGATTAAGAATCAGCAATTGCGGCACGATCTTTCTCAGAGAGCGGCTGATTATGCAAGGAGCCAGTGCTGGACTATAAAGAAGAAAGTGTATTTAGATTTGGTGAATTCGCTTTGTGCAAAATAGGTGCTTGGTTCCAAGGGAACTGGATTTGACTTGCCAGTGCGAGCTTTTAAGCATCCTGGTTGTATGTTCCTAGCTTTTTGCTGCCATCTATGAGCTTCCTCTTCCCAAGAACCGAGAACAACAGAACCATCCGGAACGCTATTCGCCTTCAGCGGTGTGCTCTTGTCCCATCAGCCAAAGTAATTATGTTCAGACTTGATCGTTTCATATATTATATCGTTTTCCGCCTATTTTGAGGATCCGATTTTGGCCTGACAAGCCTGAGTTTTCCATTCTCATGTATCATGGCATTGCCCACTTGGTGCGCGGCGGCTCCCATACCTACTTTCTACTAGCCAGGAGGTCTTCTCTAAGCCATGGAGTTTCTGCACGAGTCTGGAAATAGTGTTGGGCGAAGCAGTTCAGGCAGTTTCAGGTGATATTAAAAATGCCCGATAAATCTATTGTCCTCACTTTCGATTATGGCTTGTTTGATTTCTTCACAACAGGCTTTCCACTCTTAGAAAAGCATAGCTTTCCTGCAACAGTATTCCTGACGACAGGCATCATTCATTAGTGACGGGCACAGCAAGTTCATGAAGTGGGAGTGCCTGTCCTGGAATCATGTCAGGAGTTAGCGCAGTCCCGGGGTTGGCTTTGGCTCCCGCACAGCCATGCACGTCAAGCTCAGTGAGCTAGCCTCCCCGGATATTGAATGGCAACTGAGAGAGGCAAAAAATTCTATGGAAAAGGAGGCCGGGAACAAGGTCGAGGCGTTTTCTTACCCTTATGCTTTTCCGGGGGAACAGGAAACTTGTAAGCAATTTGAGAGCAATGCTAATGACTTGGGTTATACGAGAGGGTTATAAGGATGATTGAGAGAGCCTCAAGAGCTGATTGCCGTTTCTTTCTCAAGAGGCCTGCAACGAATGCGTGTGATGACCTCCTTGACCCCAAGGCCGAGTTGGAAGGAGACTACGAGTGAGTCCATGTCCCTTAAAAGACAAGCAAATAGGCAGCGTCAATATTAAGGGGTCGCCAGTTGGGCAAATAAAAGAGGACTTCAAATATATCGTGATTACCCCAGTGAGGGACGAAGAAGGGTGTATCAGTAGGACCATTGAATCCATGGCGAGCCAGACAATCAGGCCGATGCAATGGATTATCGTAAATGACGGCTCCTCTGACCGAACCGGCACTATTGCTGAAAGCGCGGCACGGCGTTACTCGTGGATTTGCGTGATTCACCGATCCAACCGCGGTTTTCGGAAGTCCGGCTCGGGCGTCATTGAGGCCTTCTACGATGGATACTCGCTTATCGCCGACCAAGGCTGGGAGTTCATTGTAAAGCTGGACGGTGACCTTTCCTTTCAACCGGATTATTTCGAAGCATGCTTTAGTGAGTTCAAGGTGGAACCCCGACTCGGCCTCGGCGGAGGCATGGTCTGTGCGTTACAGGACGGGAAACTCAAGGAGGAATCAAGTGGGGATCCGCCGTTCCACGTGCGGGGGGCGACGAAAATCTACCGGCGGGCCTGCTGGGAACAAATTTGCCCCTTGGTGAAGGCTCCCGGCTGGGACACTATCGATGAGGTCAAGGCCAACATGCACGGATGGTGCACGCGTACCTTCCGTGATATTCCTTTGCTACAACATAAGCCTACAGGTTCAGCCGATGGAATTTGGCGCAATTGGTACAAAAACGGTGTCGGGAGCTATGTAACAGGATATCATCCACTTTTTGTTTTAGGAAAGGCAATAAAGAGGAGTTTTGAAAATCCAATTGGGTTCGCTTCAATTGCTTTGTTAGCAGGTTTTTTCTCAGGATATCTAAGAAATATGGAACAAGCTTCAGATAAATATACAATCAGATATCTGCGTCATCAGCAACTTCGAAGATTGCTATTGAAAAAGAGCATCTATGGATGAGATGGTTTTTGGCGCAACTGAGCCAAGAAGCGACTGGCCAAATATATCTTCTATATGGTACCACATTTTGTTCATGGTGGATAAGTGCTCAAGCGAGTTTTGCTGCTCCAGTTCCGGCAGCGTTGAACCTGGGTTGGAGTTAATTGCATGGTTATCTGAATAGAGTAGCACGGGTGACGAATCCCAGCTTCACGCGTTATGTACGACAACCTCAGCTCAATAATCTGCTTGGCTATCCCCAATGTATGCTAAGTGCCTTGGCTTACAACTTACAGATATCTTCAGTCGATGACGCTCGATATGTCGCGATGCGGGATTGTAACGGTTTGCATGACTCCTATAATGGGAGGCGTGTTGAGTGGCCTTTCGAGATTGGCTATTGCTTTCTAGCGGAGTGTTGCGATGGGTGACTTCATTCTTGACACCCGCCCTATCTCAGAGCGCGCAAGCGTCGCGGGCGCTGAGCTCCTGCGGTTTTCGCCGTCATTGCGGACAGCCAGGATCGAGCGAGCCCAGTTCAGCTTTGTACTGACATGGTTCGGTGAGCCGAGTCTTTGGTCGCCCTACGAGACAGCGGACGGGTCGCTCTATGCAGTAGTCGGCATGGTTGCCCTCGATGAATCGGAGTGGCTGGCGGCTGAGGAGAGCGGGCGCAATGGTGGCCTGGCTGCGAGGGCGATCGCGCGGCGGTTCGAGACAGATCGCATCGCAGGTTTGGAGGATGTCAGCGGCAATTGCGCGATCGTGATCTACGATGCGCCGAGTGGGAAACTCTACTTGCGCACCGACCCTGCCGGTGTTCTCCCCGTGTATTCAAGCGAGGGCGGAGGCGCGCCGATCTGGGGTTCTCATCCAGATGTTCTGGCTGTAGTGGCCGGTGAAACCGGCCGGCTTGACACTGTATCTTTGGCGGAGTTTGTTTTGGCCAGCACGGTGACCCCGCCCTTCACTTATTATGAGCGCATCAGAGCGGTCGAACCCGGCATATTGATCACGTTCGAATTTCCGGAAAAGCGCCAGTCTCAGCGTCAGTACTTCACATTCGAATACCAAGGTGACCCCAAAACCCCCGAAGACGAGCTGGCCGACCTCCTGGCGGTTGCCTGGCGGCAGGCCATTCAGAGGCGGACGCTTCCCCTCTTGGGACTCCCTGTGGTGGCGTTGAGCGGGGGGTTGGATTCACGGTTGATCCTGGCGGCGATGAAGCAGCCGGAGCGTGCCCTGGCCTTCACCTGTTACGATGCACCCAATCGTGAGTTAAAGACCGCGCGTGCCATTGCCGATGCGGTGGGGGTGACCTTTCTCCCTTTGCAGCGGTCGACTGACTATTATGGCGAAAACGCCGAGGCCGGAGTGCGGATCTCGGGCGGAATGGGCACGTTTGGGAACAACCACTTCCTTGGAGTTCTGGAGCACCTCCATGACAGAGGCATGCAGGTCATGCTGACCGGCTGCTACTGCGATTACCTCTTCAAGGGGTTGCCGCTCAACCGCGCCATTCATTGGTTGAGCGGGAGGGAAACCGTGGCGCCTTTTGCGAACACGTTTTACTTCGACCGTTGGACGCCCGAAACGCCCTTGGCGAAGCAGGTCCTGCAGCGGTTGGACGAGCGGTTTCCCGCGGTACTTCGCGAAGGCCAAGATGATGCCGCCCTATTCGAGATCGAGGTTCGCCGGACCTTCCCGCTTTGTTACGAAGGCGACAATCAACAGCGCCTCGTACCGCAACGCTTGACGGGATGGTATCCGCCATTGGTCGACATTGAATTGCTTCGGGTTTATCAGCGCATCCCGCCGCGTTTGAAGCTGAATCGGCGGCTGTTTCTCGAGGCGGTTCACCGCCTGTTGGCTGGCTCGCCGGCTGACCGAGTGCCGAATGCGAACACTGCCGCGTCTCTGTATGCTACACCCCTTAGTGAAACATTGTCATACAATTGGCTACGCCTCCAGCGCCGCCTGCGCACTCTCCGACGCTCCTTGGCATCGGACGGTTCCTGGCCGGATTGGCACTACTACTATCGAAACAGCCCGGCCCTGGAGAAGTTGTGGAGGCGTCGGCATCCGGAAGCGGAAGATTTCTTCCTCCGCTTGATGGGGTGGCCGCGGCTGCCGGAGAGACCCGCTGATTTTCCTCTAGAGCAGGTTTTTCTCTTCATCAGCCTGCTGAGCCAAAAGCTTTGGTGGCATCGGTTGACATGCTGCGTAGGATAATTAAGCTCATCCTGAGTCTGGGTGTTTACGGGTATGACAGACTAAACGGTTTCAAGCTGGGGCTCGCTCATGGAAGAGCCGCAGGCAGGGGCATCATCCTCTATTATCATGCCGTCCCTCGGAATCAACGCGCCAAGTTTGCACGGCAAATGGACATGCTCTTGAAAGTGGCTCGGCCATGGGATCTCTCCACCTGTCCGCCTCAAACAAACCTCCCTTTGGTGGCCGTTACGTTCGACGACGGTTATGTGTCGGTGATCGAAAATGCGTTGCCTGAGCTCAAACCTCGGGGCATCCCGGCCATCCTTTTTGTACCTACTGGGTCTTGGGGCGAAGGGCCTTGCTGGATCAAAGCACCGGGGCACCACTCTTGGCATGAGCGCGTGATGTCGTGCGAGGACTTGAAGAAGCTCGCAGCCGAACCACTTGTCACAATAGGGTCGCATACCGTGTCGCATGCAAACCTCGTGCAAGTTTCCGTTCAGGAAGCATCCAGGGAACTGTCGGGATCGAAGGCTGACTTGGAGAATCTGCTGTCCCGCCCTATCGAATGGTTCAGTTTTCCACATGGAGCTTATGACGCGTCGCTGGTTCGCCTTGCGCTGGAGGCAGGGTATCGTCGGTTGTTCACCATCGAACCGACGTTGGTGGATCCTTTGCAGCCAGCCATTGTGAACGGCCGCGTCGCTGTCAGTCCAGAAGATTGGCCGCTGGAGTTTTTTCTCAAGTCTCACGGGGCATACAGATGGCAGGCCCGCTCGCAGAATGATCGGGGAAGGGCCACGGAGTTAAAAGCCCGTTGAGGGTCATGTGAGCAGCGTTCAGTTCAATGAACGAGACTCGAGCAATGAATGGATTGGAAAAAACCATTGGACATAAGCTTAATCAATTAAGTCTCACTCACGGAAGTTTCAGTGAACCCGCAAAAAACCTTCTCCGACAAGCTGTAAAGGAGTTATTAGCTAGAGCATGAATAAGGCGCTTCCGGGTTTTCAGAGGGTGGACGGGTTGAAATGGGCTGCCTCTCGAAAGGAGACGGATCATGCGCGATAACACCCTGTACCAACATTTGCTCGGCATCGAGCGCTCTGAACTGTCAGTGAGGAATGCCACGGTGGAGCGGATCAATTCGCAAATGAAAACCATGGGGAAATCGGGCTGTTCGTTCCGAAACAAAAAGCCTTTCCGAATCGTAAACTTGTTTCACCTCGGGGCCTTGATTTTGTTCCATCCACCCACTGAAAACCCGGAAGGACTAATAAAAGCTACGCGCGTCGGGGAAAGAATGACGAATAAGGAAACAGGTTGTTTGATCCTGTGAGTGATTCTCGACTTAGGATCATTCTATTCAAGGTTTCAGGTAAAGGGGTTTTTCCGCAGGATGGAAGAGAAGGACATGTCAAAAGGCAGCGTTGACGAGCAAAGACTTCAGGTTGAAATTTGTGAGGATTTTGAGGATTCAAGTATTTCGCAGACCGAATGGGATGCTTTTATGGAGTCCGTAAACGCTGAAATATTTTTGACTTTTGATTGGTGCCGAATTTGGTGGAAGTTCTATGGGAAGAAAAGACAGTTGGGAATTTTTGTTTTTCGAGAGGAAGATAACATATGCGCGATTCTACCGCTTTTTTTTGAAAAAATATGGCTCGGACCAATATCAGTGAGAGCCATCAGGATCGTTGGAGCCGATTATATGCCTGTCACAGTCTCGATTCCAATTAAGAAAACCTTTGTAGATCAGGTTGTAAAGATGTTAGTTAAAAGCATAGACGCGATATGGCGATGGGATCTCTTTAATTTGGGGGACTTATCTGGGAAATACCCTCTAAAAGATGAGCTTTTGCACGCTCTTAAATGCGCATTAGGCCCCTCTTATCGTTTTAAGATTATTTCAGAAGATGTTGAAACGTATTTCCAAGTAGCAGAAGACTGGGAACAACAGGTTGCTGGCCTCGCAAAGAACCAAAGAACGAATGTTAGAAGAGCCTACAGAGCCATAAGTGGAAACCACATTTCTGTTCGTTCGGGCCTAGCTTCGAAAGAAGAATTTTTACGAATGTTCAATAATTTCGTTCAAATGCACCAAAATCACTGGCAGCAACTTGGAAAACCTGGTCATTTCGGGGCATGGCCTGCCTCTCTTGATTTTCATCGTGAGGTGGCAAAGATTCAACTTGGATATAACAGGTTGCGACTTATCGAAATCAAATTTGATGACCAGATAGTGGGTTACGAATATCTATACAAATTTAGTGACACTTATTACTGGTTCTTGAATTCGAGGGAAGAAAAGAAAATCAACCCGCGTATCGATTACAAATGGATAGCCTTTCATGAGAAAATAGAGAATGCTTTAAAAGATAGCGTCAGTTGCATTGACGGTATGCGGGGGAGATATGAGTACAAATTATCGATGGGTGGCAAATATTTTCCAATCAATTCCCTATTGATTTATTCGAAAAAGCTTCCAACCCCACCCCGGGTAATACTTTTCAGATCGCTCGCGTGGTTTTTCGATGTGTGTTATTCGAAACTCTGGCATGCAAGAATTGCACCCCGATTAGGGATCAAACGAAAAGCATTTTGGGATAAATGGATACGATTTCACCCATTTTCTTATTAAGAAAGCCGAAATGGGGGTATCCGCTCGATTCAGGTGGCTACTATATGTTGTGTGCCCGCTTTTTGGGGCCCCTTACGTGTTTAACAATTTCGCCATAGGTACTCCCATCGACAGCCATGGCGTGTTGCAGGAGACGACAAAATAGCTTTCCACGATGTCGGAAAGTTCTTCGGTTAAAACGAAACGTAAATTCGTCCAAGTAGTAATCAATATGTTCAGGGCTGACTGCTTCTTGATGAGTACCCAGTATCCAGCGTTTCAACAAAGACACAACACGATTAACAAGAGGAAGTAGATTATTACTCAATTCTTTATATCCTCTTATTACCCTAACTTAATGTGCATAGCCATGAGCTTCAACGCCCTTATATCCCTCCCATCCGTCAGTTATAACAGTGCTGCCAGGCTCAATAGCTTGGATGATGAAAAACCGAAGACTTATCGCACTGGCGTCAGGATTCCGCATCATGCGAATCCATCCAATCGCATTCTCATTTTCTTCGGCAGCAACGCCGATCAATGCTTTCTTAAAGGTTTGTCTGCCTCGAACACCTTCTTCAAGCCCTCCCAAGTAGGCTTCATCGACTTCAATACGGCCAGCAAGTCGATCACGGTCATGTCGAACCATGGCTCTCCTGATTTTGCGAAGCCAAGTCCATGCCGTTTCATAACTGCCAAGCCCAAGAACATGCTTCAGACCAAGGGCGCTGGCGCCGTTTTTCTGGGAAACGATCCACCAGATTGCCATGAATTAAATTACCAACGGCTTTCGTGTACCTTCGAAAATGGTACCAGCTATTACCGACACCTGACGATTACAGGAGGCACACTGATAGAGCATTCGCCGAACGGGCCACGCTTTTTCTCCTCCACAGACAGGGCACCTGAAACCTTCTGGCCAGCGCAGCTGAAACAGATATCTTCGGCATTCCTCTTCCGAAGAAAATCGCTCTTCAAGCTCAGCAAGTGTACGGGGGTAATCTTCCATGCCCCGTGATACTATATCTTGGGGATACCTGAGTCAAGGGGATACCCCCAATTTAAGAAACCTTATTTCCACCGCTCGATAACATGGCGGTAGACCCTTAGGGTTGGAGAACCTGAGAATGAAAAAAGCTCTGAGGTAGTGGTTATTCATGGGAGGCCTCAGGCTGCCATGGCTAAGGAATGAGGGAGACCGTAATAGACCTCATCCGGGGTTAAGTTGTCAAGCTCTTGGGGGGCTCTCTTCGTTGTAGAAGTTCAGAATTTCTGACATAGCCGCTCCGGGTCGTGAAACATTTTCTTGCGACCGGTATCTGTAGGTTGGGAAGAATTCATTACTTTATGATCAATTTTCCAGAATTTATGTTTCACGAATTTTTCCTATCACATTAAAACAAGGACTTAGGCACGACTGTTTTTGCCAGCGTATGTCAGGAGATTTGAAGTTAATGTGCACTTGCTAAGATTTTGCTCTGACAGCTACCCCTCCTGAGTCCAGTGTCCTCGTAAACCACAAGTGCAAGGTGATGCTCTCCTTCAATACTCAGCATTTTTTCTTCTGCCAAGGGCAAATTCTCCAAGAATGTTTCCATCGGTGTTCTGCCTTGGCCCAGGAAATGGGAAGGAGTCACACAGGCTTCGTCTCAAGCCAAAGCGCTGTTGGCCAAAAAACCGTCTATAAAAAAAAGTGGGAAAACTTCAAGTTCGATTGGAAAGTGGTCGCGGCGGTAGGAAAAAGGATGGAGGGAGGATTGAAGCTGATGAAGGTCAAGACCTTGCATACCCTTTGCATGGGTGAGGTCTCACGCAAGAATGGACACGGTTTTCTCGCCTTAGTCTATGATTTGGAACGGGAAAAACTGTACCCTACTCAAAGGGGGGAGCATTACTGCGACCCAGTGCGCTGCGCGGTATGCACCTTATAAATGAAGATAGATTTAGGAGGTGTTAAATGCAGATCGAGAGTGTAACAACGCTGGAAATAGAGGATTTGAAGGTAATTACCTTCCGAAGGTTTGTTGATCAGCGGGGATACTTTACCGAGCACTACAGAAAGGGAAATATAGACGAAAATCCTGATACAAGTTTCCTGAAGGGAGTAAGCTTTGTTCAATCCAACGAGAGCTTCTCGCGGGTGGGAACAATACGGGGGCTGCATTTTCAGTGGAACCCCTACATGGGGAAACTGGTGAGGACTGTCACTGGTAGAATGGTTGACATGGCCTTGGACATAAGGCTGGGGTCGCCGAGTTACGGGAAGATCGTATTGCGCGATATGCCGGCGAGTCGTGAAGGAGCAACAGCGGAATGGATCTGGGTCCCACCTGGCTTTGCACACGGGAATTTTTTTCTTTCAGACACGATTATCGAATACTTCTGTACAGGAGAGTATAGTGCCGGCTGTGAGGCAGGTATATCTCCGCTATCAGCGGACATAGACTGGTCAGTTTGCGACTGTAGTATGAAAATGCTTTTCAATAAGTTCGTAGCCGACAATGGAGTCCTAATAACAGAAAAAGATAAAAATGCACTTTGTGTTGGTGCCTGGACAAAGGACAGTAAATCGAAAAATTTTATATACGGGAAGTGTTGAAAAAATTAGATGCCGAGTGCCAGGCAACTGCGCAAGTTAAGCCAAAATTTGGTTTTCAAAATTATGAAACTAAAATCGATGTCAATAGGAGATTAAGAAAATGAAGATACTTGTTGCTGGTGGGGGGGGATACGTCGGATCTGTGCTGGTTCCCAGGTTGTTGGAGAGAGGTTATGAGGTGGATGTTCTTGATTTGTTGTGGTTCGGGAATCATTTGCCGGACACCGTCAGGGTGCTTGAGAAGGACCTGTTTAAGGTTAAGGAAAACGATCTGGAAAGCTATGAACAGGTGATTTTTTTGGCTGGGCTTTCGAATGACCCCATGGCTGAGTATTCGCCGGCCAGGAATTTTGTTGAAAATTCATCAGCTCCTACATACTTGGCATACATTGCAAAGCGAGCCGGGGTGAAAAGATTCATTCACGGGGGGTCTTGTTCTGTTTATGGTTATACAGTAGATGAGCTTTATGACGAGGAGTCGCCTACCATCTCAAATTACCCATATGGGATTTCCAAGCTTCAAGGTGAACTAGGAGCGCTGAAGATGCAGGATGAAAACTTCTCGGTGATTGCATTCAGAAAAGGGACAGTTGGAGGATACAGTCCGAGAATGAGATTAGATCTTGTTGTTAACACCATGTTCAAGTCGGCCGTCGCGGATGGTGTAATAACCGTAAATAATCCAGCCATTTGGAGGCCCATTCTCGCTATTGAAGATGCGGCTACTGCATATATCCGGGCAATCGAGTCCAACCAAAGCATATCAGGGGTTTTCAATGTAGCCTCAGGAAACTATACAGTGGGCGAAATTGCCGACTATGTCAAAGATGCAGTAGAGCAATTCTTGGAAATTCATCCTAGGTTGGACATTAAACACATTCAGGACTTCCGAAACTACAAGGTCAGCATCAAAAAGGCAAATGAGGTACTGAGTTTTAAGCCGAGGTTCGATATTGTAGCGATGGTGAAAACGCTTGTTGAAAATCTGGAGAAATTCAAAGATTTTGCAAACTCGAAATATTATAATATACAGGTCTTTAAGGCAATGCACCAAGACTGAGATGGATCGGGCTATTCCAAGGATTGTGACGCGGGGCCTTAGTCCAGAATCGAAATGCGAGAAAGGAGACTTATGAAGATCGCGGTAATAGGATCCAACGGGCAACTGGGTGCGGATGTATGCAGGATACTGTTGGAAAACAATGAAGATGTTGTGCCCCTGACACACGAGATGGTCGAAGTCGTGGATGCAAAGTCGGTAAATGACGTCATGGGCAAGATACTGCCATCAGTTGTAATCAATACATCTGCAATGCACCAGGTTGAAGCTTGCGAGGCGGATCCTAGCAGTGCCTTAAGAGTGAACGCTCTTGGAGCAAGGAATTTAGCAGTGGCTTCAAATGAATATAGCTACCTCCTCGTACACTTCAGTACCGATTATGTTTTTGATGGGAAAAAAGGTGGTCCATATATTGAAACAGATTGTCCCAATCCCATCAATGCCTATGGGCTCAGTAAACTGGCCGGCGAGTTGTTTATCAGACAGATTGCGGAACGATATTTCATCTTTCGTGCTTCCGGTCTCTATGGTATGAATCCATGCAGGGCAAAGAAGGGACTAAACTTCGTGAGGCTTATGCTGAAACTGGCTGGGGAGAGGGATGAGGTAAGAGTTGTAGATGATGAGGTTCTGACACCGACATATACTGAGGAGATCGTATATCAATTGCTACCGGTCATCAGGTCAACCGATTACGGGGTTTATCACATGTCGGCTGAGGGATCCTGCTCGTGGTATGAATTTGCGAAGAAGATTTTTGAAATTTCAGGCATTTCGATAAAACTCGCGGTGGCGGATCCATCTGAATTTTCGGGGAAGACTCCACGCCCTAAATACTCGGTTATGGAAAACGCGGCGCTTAAGTCTGCAGGATTAGACAGAATGGCGCATTGGACCGAGGGGCTTAAGAAGTATTTATCAAAATTGTCGTCGTAGGGAAGGGTCGTGGGAGAAAGCTGCGCTTTCAGATACAGGGAAAGTTTGTAGAAGATAAGAGGATTACTTTACTATGGACGTCTCAATCGTTGTGGTTGCCTGGAATGTTCGAAACCTGCTGGAGCAATGCATCAGGTCGGTATACGAGCAGACAAGGGAGGTGCAGTTCGAGATTATTTATGTCGATAATGGATCGGAAGATGGCAGTGTCGAGATGGTAAAAAAAGAATTTCCCGATGTCAGGATTATTGAGAATAAAACAAATCTCGGATTTATAAAGGCGAGCAACCAGGGAATTAGAGTGTCAACCGGAAGATATGTACTTCTTCTGAACTCTGATACAATAATTTTAGATAACGCCATCATGAAGACAATACATTTCGCGGATGAGCACCCAGAGGCAGCGGTTGTGGGGTGTAAAGTGCTTAATCCCGATGGAAGCCTACAGCGAAGTGCCTTCCAATTTTATTCGACCCTGAATATGATGTTTCTCGCTACGGGTCTTTATAAGATATTCTGTGGCAGTAGTCTACTCGGAAGAAAAAGTTATATGAGTTGGAATTTTGATAGTGTGAGGGAAGTAGATGTGATTGCCGGATGCTTCTCACTTGTCCGCATGAGTGCAATCGAAAAGGTTGGCCTGATGGACGAGATTTTCTTCGTATATGGAGATGATGCAGACTGGTGTTACAGGTTTGTGAAGGCCGGATGGAAAGTGCTGTTTACTCCTTCTGCACAGATTATACATTATGGTGGGCAGACTACCAAGAAGGCTGCAAACAAATTCAGCTACCAGCTTTTCGGCAGCATAGTGATAATGGTCCGAAAGCACTATAGTTATGTGACGTTTTTCATTTGCCGAGTGTTGACGGCACTTTTTTTCCTTATGAGAGTCCCATATTGGGCTTTAGTGGGAGTGGCACTGAAGAATGAAAGGGAGCGGGCATTTGGGACCACTTCTGTTTATCTTTTAGGATGCTATTATGCTCTCACCGACTGGACTAAGCTGCTGATCAACAAGGAAAACAGGGAAGAGGTAAGGGATAAATTCAATTCATAGGTGCCAAGTGGGAGGAAATCGTTCACGGGGGGCCGAGCGTAAAACGTGTGACGAAATCGTTTAGGCTGGATTTTCTTGATCAGGGATTTCATAGGCAAGCGGGAGGTCCAGTTCGCGCCACTGATTAACATGAAGTGCATGCGTTTTAGTCAGAATGAGGGCTGCACACGGGAATAAATCAGATCGCTTGGTACTTTCGAAAGCGGTTCGTTAAGTCAGATTGAAACTTTACCATCATGCGGAAGCGGAGATCGTCCGTGCCTGCGGTTGCTTGGGAGCCCCTTGGCTAGGCGGCAGTTTAGAAGTTGGAAAACCCAACTGGTCTTGGAGCGGACGTGGGGACTGAAGAGTGCCACAGCAATAATTCAGGCCTAATTTAATATACACCTCTCATTTGAATGAGAAGCTCAGCGCATGGTCGTTAAGCCAGGGACAATGGGGATCGATGTGTTGTGCGTCGAGCTTTTGCTGGAGCTGGCTGA
>Ga0209164_1001801_pt1 | contig 25462 bp, 22 predicted proteins | sample MTBNYHSulfiMetaG_FD_187458 | JGI IMG/M metagenome (GOLD analysis project Ga0209164, IMG submission 187458) | Enrichment culture microbial communities from rom New York Harbor, USA that are MTBE-degrading - MTBE-NYH (New York Harbor Sulfidogenic)... | ecosystem: Environmental > Aquatic > Marine >... | reverse complement strand
TCAGACCGGGATGTCAGCTTGGTTGAAATGAGGCTGAACCACAGGCCCAGAAAATGTCTCGGTTTTTCATCCCCATATATGATATTCTTTCAGGAGATGTCAGTTGCACTTGGAACTTGAATCCAAGAGTTTAAATAACATAAGTAATTGAAGAACTGGACAATTTAGAGACTGTCAAGTAAAATTGCATGTCTTCAATTATTAGTTCCGGAGGAAGTCTTGGCAAACATTAAGTCAGCAATAAAAAGAAATAAGCAAAACGAGAAACGCCGAATTCAAAATCGCGTTGTCCGCGGCAGCACCCGCACGCAGGTGAAAAAAGCCAAAGAAGCGATGGCAGACGGCGATAAGGACACTGCAGTACTGCAAATCAACGAGGCCGTCAAGAAACTTGACCGCGCTGTTTCCAAGGGCGTCATTCACAAGAATAATGCCGCGCGGCGCAAAAGCCGGTTATTCAAGCAGCTCGCAAAGCTCGAAGAATAATCAGCCTTTTAAATAGATATTAAAAGCGGGAGATTTTGAAAAATCTTCCCGCTTTTATTTACCCTAGATTAGAATACAACCATGTTTGAAACCGAGCGGCTTTCGATCGACTCCAAAATACGCGCAATTCTCGAAAAAGAAGGGATCCGAGCTGATTTCTTTAATTGGTCCTGGATCCCATTCAGCGGCCATTGGGGTATCGCGACCTCATTTTTTAAACTTGCGTCCAGTAATCCACAGTATCAACCCGGATTAGATGTACGCCAACGCGCTGCTTTTTTGGCAGACCTGGTGAAAGATGGATTAGATCTTCCAGGCGAATTTGAAAAAGCGGAATCGGTCAATGGTTATTTGAATATCTATTTTGACATCCGGGTTTTCGCCAAGCGGGTGGTGGACCAGATCCTTATCGAGAAAACTGAATTCGGCCGCGGTAAAAGCGATCAAAAAATCATGGTCGAGTTTTCCCAGCCCAACACCCATAAGGCATTCCACGTTGGCCATTTACGAAACATGGTGCTGGGCGATGCGGTCTGCCGCATGCTGGAATTTGCCGGAAACGACGTTATACGCGCCAATTACATCGGGGATATCGGACTGCATGTGATCAAGTGGCTGTGGAATTATATGAATTTCCACTTGGGGGAGACACCTCCAGCAGAGGGCATCACGCGCTGGATGGGCGACCTGTATGCAGAATCGATCAAACGCCTCGATGCCAACCCCGACCTGGAAACTCAGGTGCGTGAGCTATTCCGACGGTGGGACGAAAAAGAACCCGAGATCGTCGCGTTATGGAAAAAAACCCGTCAGTGGTCTCTGGATGCGTTTGACGAAGTATATGACCTGCTGGACATTCGCTTCGAGAAGATCTACCTGGAAAGCGAGGTGGAGGATTCGGGCAAACAGATCGTTGACCAGCTGATCCAAGCAGGGATCGCCAAGGATGAACGCCCGGAAGGAGCGGTGATCGTGGATCTGGATGAGGCGCTGGGCACCGAGAACAAACACCGCGTGCTGGTCATACTGCGGTCGGACGGCACCTCACTATATTCCACCAAGGATCTCTCGCTGGCGATCAGGAAATTCGAGGAATTTTCACTTGACCTGTCAGTGTATGTGATCGATGTGCGCCAATCGCTGTACATGCAGCAGATCTTCAAGACTCTGGAACTGCTTGGGTATGAGTGGGCAAAATCCTGCTATCATCTGGCGTATGAGATCGTCAACCTGCCGGGCAATGTGACCATCGCTTCGCGCGAGGGTACTGTAGTCCTCCTGGAAGACCTGATCGCGGAGGCTGAGAAACGCGCCCGCTCAATTGTCGAAGAAAAAAATCCTGAACTAGAAGAAAGAGCCAAGGGAGAGATCGCCAGGAAGGTAGCGCTGGGGGCATTGAAATACTCATTACTATCGCGCGACAACACCAAAGTGATCACCTTCGATTGGGAAGCCGCCATGGACGTGAACGGCCAGGCAGCCCCTTACATCCAGTACGCGTTTGTCAGGGCAAACAGCATCCTCAGGAAAGTACATTTTTCCATTCCCGAAAATGTGGAATCGGGTTATACATTATCGGAAGCGGAGATCGAACTGATCGATACCCTTTCGCGTTTTCCACAGGAGGTTGAAAAATCCGCCAAAGAGATGCGGCCGCTGCTGATCGCGAATTACGCTTATGACCTTGCGAAGGCTTTCAGCAATTTTTACAACCAATGTCCGGTGCTGACAGCAGAAGCACAGATACGAGATTTTCGTCTCGCGCTCACCGCAGCCAGCCGGCAGGTGATTCAAAACAGTTTGGGCTTGTTGGGGATCCAGGTCCCTGAAGTGATGTAAAAAAATAAAAAGGAGAAATATATGGATCGAATTCGAACTATCATCATGGGCGCTGCCGGGAGAGACTTCCACAACTTTAATGTATTCTTCCGCGACAACGAAGCATACGACGTGGTTGCATTTACCGCCACGCAAATCCCGAACATCGAGGGGAGGAAATATCCGAAGGAGCTTTCCGGCTCATTGTATCCGAACGGGATCGATATTTATCCGGAGAACGAACTCACCGAACTGATCCTCAAGCACCAAGTAGACCAGGTGGTTTTTGCGTATAGCGATGTGCCGCATGAATACATCATGCACAAGGCATCCGCAGTACTGGCTGCCGGCGCAGATTTCCGGTTGATGGGCATCGGCACCACGCAGCTCAAATCCAAAAAACCGGTGATCTCGGTCTGTGCTGTGCGCACCGGCTCTGGCAAAAGCCAGACCACCCGCATGGTTTCCAAGGTGATGACTGAGCTTGGATTCAAAGTGGCGGCCATACGTCACCCGATGCCATATGGCGACCTGGTCAAGCAGCGCGTGCAGCGCTATGCGGATTACAGCGACTTGGACAAGCATGAATGCACGATTGAAGAACGTGAAGAATACGAACCGCACCTGGACAACGGTGTGATCGTTTACGCAGGTGTGGATTACGCCGACATCCTGGCGCAAGCGGAAGCAGAAGTGGACGTCATCCTATGGGATGGCGGCAATAATGATTTTTCCTTCTATGTACCGGATTTGTGCATTGTGGTGGCTGACCCGCACCGGCCAGGCCATGAGGTGCGCTATCATCCCGGTGAGACCAATGTCCACCTGGCGGATGTGTTCGTAATCAACAAGGTGGACACCGCCAACCCGGAGAATGTGATCCGCGTACGCGAGACGATCTCCAGCATCAACCCGGATGCGACCATCATCGAAGCCGCGTCGCCGCTGTTCGTGGACGACCCGGATTCCATCAAGGGCAAGCGCGTATTGGTGATCGAAGATGGCCCGACGCTGACTCACGGCGAGATGGCTTACGGCGCCGGCTGGGTGGCTGCCCGGCGTTTCGGCGCGAGCGAGATCGTTGACCCGCGGCCGTATGCTGTAGGCGGCATCGCGGCCACGTATGAGAAATACCCGACCACTGGCCCCATTCTTCCCGCCATGGGTTATGGAGATGAGATGATCAAGGACCTCGAGCAGACGATCAACGAAGCGGATGTGGATATGGTAATCTCGGCTACACCCATCGACCTGACGCGCATCATCAAGGTCAACAAACCCATGCAGCGCGTGCGCTACGAGCTGCAGGAGATCGGCCAGCCGACCCTGAAAGATATTCTCAAGAAGAAGTTTGTCAAAGAATAAGGCAGACAGCCACCCGGAGACGGGTGGCTTTTTTTGTTATCCAATTAAGTTAATTTTGGCAAAGGCGTACGGCCGAGTGTTCATAGGAAGATCACATATTTTCTGGATCGTTGGTAGGGGTGGGTTTTAAACCCCCCCCTACCAATTTTGGCGGTCAGGGAAGAAATTTCCCACCCTAAGGGGTGGGCTACGCTATGTCATGATGTAGGCGAAGCCTGACTGGGAACCGTCCCCTTTAGGGGAAGCATCTCGGCAGGAATTTATTCAAGCCAAGACCCTTCACTTCGTTCACTCGAAGAGTGCTCTTCGAGCAGGGTGACAAATCAGGCGGAGTGATCTATTGGGCGGGATGAGATGGCTACTTGTTTGCTGTTCGGAAGAAGACCAGGTCCTGTTCGACGGTTTCCTTGTGAAAAACCAGGTCAAGCATGGCCAGGATCTGCGCTCGGTGGTCGGTGAGATGATTGAACACATGCAGCAGGATCTCCCATTGAGGGTTGCTTGACCACAGACCTCTCGATGCGATTTCCCAATCCATTGTCAAAGATAAACTTTCTTCGCTGACCGCATGGATGAATTTATGGAAATCGCTGAGGAATGCAGACCATACTTTCTTCACCTCATCAATCGTGGGAAAAGCTGCGTGATCCAAATGAGGCCTTGGGGATCGACTTTGCATGCGATCGAACCATCTTCGGGTGGAACTGATCACATGGACCATTTGATTGCGTACCGATCCATGGGAATATCCCGTCTCGCGGCAAAATTCTTCATCGGTTAATTGATCAACACAGCTCCAGACTTTGTTAAAAGACCATATGTTGTAGTCGAACAGTCTCATCATCAATTCTTTCTTGGTTGACATAGGGTTTTCCTCTTCTTAAGCAACAGGTATATCTGAAAATTTAAATCGTGGAATTGATTGTATACATTTTCGTTCAGCGGCTTGGCGAACGTTCTGCGGAAAATGTCGGGCATAAACTGCCTGCTTTATAATTGCCCTATGTTTATCGATGAAGTTGAGATCATTGCACGATCCGGAAAGGGCGGGGATGGGGTTGTGCATTTCCGCAAGGAGAAATATATCAACCGCGGCGGGCCGGATGGCGGCGACGGCGGGCGCGGCGGGAACGTGGTCCTGCGGGCGAATCACCACATGAACACGCTGGAAAAATTCCGCCACCAGGCGCTGTTCGCGGCAGATGACGGGCGGCGGGGCGGCGCCAAGGACCAGACAGGTCGATCGGCGGATGACCTGGTAATCGATGTGCCGCTGGGGACCATCGCCACGGATATCCACACCGGAGAGATCATCGCCGACCTGACCGAGGCCGGGCAGGAGATTGTGATCTGCCGCGGCGGGCGGGGCGGGCGCGGGAACACACGCTTCGCCACCTCGCGCAACCAGGCGCCGCGTCTGGCAGAGAAAGGCGAGCCTGGGGAAGAAAAACAGGTACACCTGGAGCTGCGCCTGATCGCGGATGTAGGAATCATCGGGATGCCGAACGCCGGGAAATCCAGTTTCCTGGCGGCGGTCACTAACGCCAAACCCAAAATCGCGGATTATCCTTTCACCACCCTGGTACCCAATCTGGGCGTCGCGTTGATCGGCGATGATGATATCGTGCTGGCGGACATCCCGGGATTGATAGAGGGTGCGCATACAGGCTTGGGATTGGGCGATACTTTTTTGAGGCATATCCAACGCACGCGTGTGCTGATCCACCTACTGGACGGATCTTCCGAATCACCGCTGGCGGATTACTCGCAGATCAACTCTGAACTGGCGTTATTTGACCCGGAACTGGGGAATAAACCCCAGGTGGTGGTAATCAACAAGATCGACATGCCAGAAGTCAAAGGCCGGATGGCGGAGCTGAAATCCACTTTCAAGTCCAAGGGCATAACAGTCATGTTCATTTCCGCGTTGGCCAGGACTGATCTAATGCCGGTGCTGTATAAAGCCAAGCAGGTCCTGGAGAAGACGCCGGAGATCGAGATCAAGAAAGAAATGCCTATTTATCGGCCGGAATCGAAGGAAAGAGTGTTTGAGATCGAACGCACGGGAGCGAGCTGGGTCGTTTCGGGCGGAGCGATCGAGCGGGCAGCCGCGATGACTTACTGGGAACATTTCGCCTCGGTGCGGCGGTTCCAGCGCATTATGGAGTCCATGGGGATCGCGGATGAACTGAACGCCCGCGGCGTGGCTGAAGGGGACACGGTGATCATCGGTGACCACGTTTTGGAATGGGTGGAGGAATGGACGGCTGATGACGAATAAGGAGCACATCGGCGTTTTCGGGGGCACTTTTGACCCGCCTCATATTGGACACCAGATCCTCGGCATGGAAGCATATGATGAACTGCAGCTTGACCAGTTGTACTGGGTGCTTACACCCCAGCCGCCGCACAAACTCGGAAAGAAGATCACCCCATTGGACATTCGCATCGAAATGGTCCAGGCGGCGATCAATGAGGACCGCTTTTTTAAATTCTCTTCCGCCGATATCGACCGGCCAGGCCCGCATTACGTTGTGGATACAATGCACGCGTTTCGCAGCCAGTTTCCCTATGCAGAACTCAGTTTCATCATGGGTGGAGATTCACTTCATGACCTGCCCGCCTGGCACGCGCCGCGGGAGTTCGTGGATGAATGCGACCGGCTGGGCGTTATGCACCGGCCGGGGGAGGTGATCGATCTGGCGGTGATCGAATCAGAGATCCCCGGAATTTCCCGTAAAATTCATTTCATTGAAGCACCACTGCTAGAGATTTCATCCAAACAGATTAGAAATCTGGTCAGCGAACGGAAACCTTTCAGGTATTACTTGCCTGAAGCTGTGTATGAGATCGTGTTACGAGACCGGCTCTATTTGGAACCGGAAAATAATCATTAAACTTAATAAATCTACTGAGAAGCAGCATGATTGAAAAAATGCGTATAGCCTTGATCCTCATGAGTGTATTCCTGCTCTCCAGCTGCGTGTTGATCCCTGTGGAACTATCCCCTACGCCTACAGCAGCAGTAACTACAACGTCTGTATCCACGCAAACATCAGCACCCATGGTCACCGCAGCGCCAACCGCCACCGCCACTCCTCCGCCTCCGATCTATTTCCCGCAGAAGGGGACGCCAGCCTACATCGCAAATTTCGCCCGCCCTGCAAAGGGCTGCAATTGGATGGGCGTCGCTGGGCAGGTATTCGGCCCGGATGGTATACCGGTCTTGAACCTGATCGTAACCGTGAAAGGGATATTGGGTGAAACTGGAGTGGACATCTTCTCCATGACCGGACTGGCCAAGGGTGATCCATATGGGCCGGGTGGATATGAGATCAAACTTGCGAATCAAGCAACTGCAAGCACTGGCAGTTTAACCATTCAAGTATTTGACCTGGATGCCAAGCCATTAAGCAGCCCGCTGACGTTCGATACTTTTTCGGATTGCGGCAAGAATCTGGTGATCATTAATTTCACAGCAGGCGAAAATTAAAATGGAAAAAACAAAGAATATCGATATCCTGGAGCTGGTCAAATATATTTCATCTTCTTGGCTTATCCTAATAGTATTAATGATCGCGGGAGGACTGGCAGGTTTTCTTTTCAGTTATATCCAGGCGCCTTTGTATGAATCCAGCGCATCCTTTGGGGTGACCATCGATTACACTCAAACCGGCGCATTATCGGATGTGCAGGAAGACCAGGCGATGCGCGGGGTGGGATACGTTCTGCTTTACGATGAGCTTGTAGAAAAGACAGTATCCCGAATCAATGACCAAGGTTTATATCCCCTTGGTGAAGATGAATTCCGCGATAACGCTTTTATGGACCGGGGAGATTTTCGCTGGATCATCCGCTACCGCGATAGTGATCCGCAGCGCGCATTTCAAATCGTCAGCAACTGGGCTGCTGCCGCGGAGGAATCTTTTATCGCATCTCTCACCCATGCCCAAACGGCTGAGTTCTATCTTGATGTTCTCAATGATCTACAGAGGTGTTACCAGCAAACTGCCCCGCAAATCCCCGGACAGTATTGCGGATTTAACAACACCGATGAATTGCTGCAAGAGATCACCCGACTATCCGGAATAATCCAGGAAGAGAAAAGCGGCAGCCAGGGGCTTTTTTACGCTCTGAACGTTGTCTTGGTCGAGGAAGCGGAAATACCAGAGAATCTCATCCGATACCAAACCAACCTGCTGGTTGCTGCAGGGGCAATCGCGGGCTTGCTGATCGGAATGGCTTATTTCGGCATTCGCTTCATCCAAGGAGGACGCGCTTCTTGATCGAACGAATCGCCAGTCGTGCGCAGAAGATCGCATGGTACTTGATGATCGCCTGCTTGCCGATCACCAGCATGCCGCTGATAAGCCGATTGCTCGGTGCGGATTCTGTCGCCAGCCCAGCCATACTGTTCCTGATGATCTTTCTGACTGCAGGGCTGATCACTATATATAAATACCCATTAAAAGTCAACCGACTCATTTTGGGACTGCTTCTTTTTTGTTTCACCGCAATAATATCCTCTTTACTTTCATTATTCAACGACATCCCGCTCTATAAAGATTTTGATAATCTGCGCCCGATGATCTCAGGGGTAGGAACCCTGGCAATCGGTTTCATGTTTTATGCTGTTGCCAGTTCCTTTCCAAGAGAATCTGAAGTAAAACTTAAAACTCTCAGAATCCTCAATATCAGTGGCCTGGTGATTCTGATCTGGTGTGCCTTCCAGGCGATCTCCTGGAACCTAAACCTTGGCTACCCGGATTGGATGTTCAATTTCCAGGGACTTATCTCTCAACGAGTGCTTTACCGCCAGCGGGTCACGGGATTCACGCTTGAGCCTTCCTGGCTGGCACATCAATTGAACTTGTTGTATCTGCCCTATTGGATGGCATCCACGATCATGAATACATCCAGCCATCGGGTCCGCTTTCTCGGGCTCAGTTTTGAGAATCTTTTACTCGCAGGCGGCGTGGCTGCCCTGGGATTTACGCTTTCGCGAGTCGGCTTTGCCGCATTTGCAATGATGTTTTTGGTAGCGGCATTTTTTATTCACTCGCGAATCGTCGCCAAATTGCAGGTTTTTTTGGAAAAAACGTTCAGACGCAGCCAACCCCCGAAAAGGGCGATCATCTCTGCGGGGATCATCCTGATCTATATCTTCCTTCTCATCACAGGAGTCATGATCTACACCAAGGTGGACCCGCGGATGGCGAATTTATTCAGTTTGTCTTTTGTGGGGGAGAAACCGCTGCTGCAATATTTCGATGAACTGAAATTCGGCGACCGGGTCATCTACTGGTTGACGGGTTGGAATATCTTCAACGAAAATCCGATCCTTGGAGTGGGACTGGGAAACGCCGGCTTTTTCTTTTCCGGGTCGATCCCTTCATTTGGCTGGACATTGGTGGAAGTCCGCTCCCTGATGTATCGCTCGACACTTCTGTTGAATATCAAGAATCTTTGGGTGCGACTTTTGGCTGAGACGGGAATTGTTGGCTTTGCTGTCTTCATTGGATGGCTCATCTCACTGGTACCGGAATTCATCTGCAAATTTCAATCCGATCAGATGACCAAAAAAACGCTTGGATTGATGGGTTTTATGGTCCTCGCTGCTCTCTTCTTCGAGGGATTCAGCATTGATTCCTTTGCCATGCCGTATTGGTGGATATCTCTTGGCTTTATCAGCGCTTCTTATAAAGAATAGATATTGATGCTTTTTCACATCATGTTATAAGTTTTGTAATGGAAGGCCCGAAAAAATCACCCTCCCGCTTGCGAGCGGTACTCATAATCCTTGGCACATTGGGATTTTTGGGGATCGCGACCTCGATCACTCTTACGCTGCTCATCTTAAAGATGCAGGGAGGCGATCTGGCATTGCCAAATAGGGCAGACCTTCAAATGATCACACCGCATGTCAGGGTTGATCCGGGAGACTCCACTGATGCTCCAATCATAGATGATCGTATAAAGTTTTTGAATACTGTTGAAAATTCCACATTGGATATTCTCAACCAGGAAGATATACCCATTAATGACCCCATTGAACTGGCGGAGCGCCTGGGAGGGATCAGCGATGCGCCTGTTTACAAGAGCGAACCTCCACTTGAATGGAATATCCGAGATTCGCGAAGTTTTTGGGTCCTTAATGTGGACGCCAACGATTATCGAAAAATTAATGCCAATCTCTTGCATATCACTCCTCATCTTTATTTTTGGTCGGAAGAGGGGGTTGAAGTTGACCCTTCCGCAGTGGCTGAATTGGCAGAAACCTTTGAAAATGAGATCTATCCGACTAACCGCCAGATCTTCGGCAGCGAGTGGACGCCGGGCGTTGATCATGATGAGCACCTGACGATCCTTTATGCCACCGGGCTGGGCGGCGCAGCCGGATATTTCTCTTCGACGGATTCCTTGACTAGCGAGGTTGAGGAGTACTCCAACGAAACGGAAATGTTTTATCTATCTGCTGATTACACGCGGCCGGACAGCCTGTATACCTATGGTGTGTTGGCGCACGAACTTCAACATATGATCCACTGGAATATCGATCGCAATGAGTCTTCCTGGGTCAGCGAGGGCTTGTCCGAACTGGCGGTGGAGCTTAATGGCTACGAACCCGGCGGATTTACCTTTTACTTCGCGATTGATCCGGACATTCAATTGAATTTCTGGCCAGGTAATGACCAGGGGGATTCCACACCTCATTACGGCGCTTCTTATCTGTTCATGAAGTATTTAATGGACCGATTTGGGGTCGACTCCGTCCGGGAACTGGTCGCCAACAAAAATGTTGGACTGGCTGGCGTTGATGAAACGTTTAAAATCAAGGACCCTGAACTTGAGGTTGGCTATACATCCGAGAAAATCTTCCAGGACTGGAGCATTGCGAACTTTACCGCTGCCAGTGGAGCATCGTCGGTTGGCACAGTATATAAAGACGCCAGCTCCATTCCGCCGTTCTTTCCGGTTGAAACTTTGAGCTGCGATTTTGGGTGGCAAAGCCGGACGGTCAGCCAGTTTGGAAGCGACTATATAGCCATCGATTGTCCAGAGGATTTTCAAGTGGAAATATACGGAGAGGGAGAAGTTCCGCTTTTACCAGTCGATCCTTATTCAGGCGAAACTTATTTCTGGTCGAACTATGGGGACAGTTCGAGTATGACCCTCTCCCAAACCTTTGATCTCCGCAATGTAGAAGGATCGATCGTCATGAATTACTGGACCTGGTTTGACCTTGAAAGAGATTATGATTACCTTTACTTGCTTGCGAGCATTGATGGTGAGAATTGGGAGATCCTCAATCCAAACCACTGCACAAGAGATGATCCCACCGGAAGCAACTATGGCTGCGGATATAATGGCAGGTCAGGAGAGTGGATCAACGATACAGTCGATTTGACAAAATTTAACGGGAATCAGGTAACCCTGCAATTTGAGTATGTCACTGACCTGGCTGTGAACGGCGATGGTTTTGTGATTGACGACATAACCATTGAAGGCATTCAATATTTTACTGATTTTGAATCGGATGACGGTGGGTGGGAGGGGAGAGGATTTGTCCGGGTAAAAAATACGCTGCCGCAGAATTTTGGTTATTCGGCTATAGACTTTTCAACTTCCGGCGAGATTGAAAAAGTGATCTCTATTGGAGGATTAGAGATCAACCAAGTCCTGCAACAGAATGAGCAGGACTCTCCTCTTGTAATCGCCATCAATGGACTAACGCGGTTCACCCGCATTCCAGCCGATTACCGCATTCGAGTAACCAGCTTGGGATCAAACTAGTCAAGCTGTTTATATTGTCTCAGTTCAGTTTCGAGTTCTTCCTTGCGCTGCTGCATGGCGCTTTTAAATTCACTGGTCAATTGTTCCACCCGGAATTTCACTGCAGCCCGCGTCTCATCGCCGCTCCCGGGCGCCAGGAGGATTGCGGCAGTTGCTCCCAGGATTCCGCCCATGACGGAACCAATAAAGAATTTCATCGCTCTACTCATTTTATTCTCCTGTTTTCCCGCGTTTTGTAGAAAATTATCCAACCAGATAATAGATTTGTCACTAAGTATAATGTAGACTCGAATGATGCTCAACAAGAATTTCCGCGCCTGGGATTTACCCGCTGCGGTTTGTTTAACCCTGATCGTTTTCTTATCCAGCTATGCCCTGGAACGCACTTACTGGACATATGATCTTAATAGAGTGACCAGTCTGGCGATATTTGGGCTTCTGGCGGGGTACTTCATAGGCCGGTCATCCTTCTCAGTATTCTTCGCCAGGATACTGATGGGATTTTACAGCACAGCTTTTTTTATGCTGCAATTCATCATCCCGTTAAACTCCAACCCGGATTGGCTTTTCCGAGTGCATCAATACCTGGAGAGAGTCAACCTCACCTTCTCACAACTCTCCCAGAATATCCCGTTGGAAGATGGGATTTTGTTTCTTACAGGAGCGGGCATTTTATTTTTATTTTCCAGCATGACCGTGGGTTTCCGATTGATGCGTTCAACTAATGTGTGGATTCCATTTGCACTAATCTGCGGTTTCTTCTATTTGACACAGTTTTATCTGCCCGAATTTCACCGGAATTATTTTTCCATTGCTGTTTTCACTATCCTTGTCGTTTTTTTTATCGGAAGGGTGACATTTAGTAAACGGCAATTAGCCTGGCAGGAGGGCGGGATTAAAAATGATCCATCGATTTCAGGATATTTCAGCCGAAGTGTATTGTTGATCACCATCATTCTCGGATTTGTTTCCTGGGGAATTCCCGCATCTGTTAAGATGATCAACAAACAGACACAGGCAGCCGAACGTATTCTCAGGCAGAGAAATTCAGATTCATGGCAGGTTCTTCGTAATTTTTTCTACCCGCTCAGGCAGCAGACCGGTTTCAGTGAAGAATACTTCCCTGAGATCCTTTCACTTGGCAATACTAGAAATCTCAAAGACGATGAAGTTTTTCAAGTGGATGTGGAAGAACCAGAAACTGTCTCCAGCCGTTATTATTGGAAAGGACGCATTTACGATACATATGAAAATGGGACTTGGAAAAACACTGGCACGGAATTAAGCGATACATCATCTTTTGATCTTTCGAAACAGCCTCTCCCTGACCTTAAACCTTTTGTCTTCTCAGTCCATTATCGATATCCCCGAGAAGTGGTTTTTTCACCCCAATACGTCCTGGATATCGACCGAGAAGCCAACCTGCTTGTGAACTCAGCAGGCGACCAACAATCGGAAATTGTCAGCATTGTGGATTATTCTCTGGTGCGGACTGGAGATACGGTTCGGATCCTCGGGGGATTTAATTCGGCCACGCTTCCGATACTGAAAAAGGCGGACGCTGATTATCCAGCCTGGGTCACGGAAAAGTACCTGCAGCTGCCTGAAGATCTTCCTCTTGAAATACAACAACTTGCTGATGATTTGACAAAAAACCGGAAAACTCAGATTGATAAAGCGCAGGCAATTATTGATTACCTACGCACCTCTTACCGCTATAAAAATTCTGTCGACATACCGCAAGGTGAAGATCCGGTTGCCTGGTTCCTGTTTTCTGGGCGTGAAGGTTTCTGTAATTATTATTCGACGTCTGCTGCGCTGCTCATGCGAGCTGCCGGCATTCCCGCCCGAATGGTTGTGGGGTATGCACAGGGTGAACGGATCGATGGAAGCGACGGATTTCGGGTCAGGATCGCGGACAGCCATTCATGGGTGGAAGTTTACTTCAAAGGCATTGGTTGGTTGACCATGGAACCAACCCCATCCCAACCTTCGGTCCTATTTCCATCAGAAGAAAAACCAGAAGAAGAGATTGGCCGGGTTGAGGCGCTTCTTCTGCAGCCGCCAAAGGGAGGCGGCGACACGGAGAAAAAAAAGGAATATTTCCAACTGATTGAAAAATACGCCACAGAAATTGAGGACGCGATCATTGAAGATCAATCACCGAGAAGAATATTAATGATATTTCTCATCCTTCTCGGGGTGAGTTTGGTTATCGCAGGCATGTTATATCTTGCGCTATATCAACAAAAATCAATTCAAACTCCTTTGATCATCGAAAAAGCATACAGAGGGAAAAACAAAGCCCCTGCCTGGATCAAGCGCTGGGCGGAATTTGAAAAATTGAACCCGGATGAGAAGAATTACATACGTCTACGAGAGTTATCCAAGCTTGTGATCAAACGGGATCCCCGGGTGCTAACACCCAAAGAGTTTTTCGCGGAATTATTTGAGAAAATCCATTACGAAAGTCCAAATGAATTTTCCAATACCTACCAACAGATCTTGTTTTCTGCAAAAGAAAATCATGACATACATCTTGACCCGCTTGAATACACAATGATCGTTCGGGAAATTTTTCGGAGCTGGTTAAAGGGATTGATCAAATATCTGAAGTTCCGATTGGATTTGGGACGGTTTGGTAATATTTCCTCCTAATGGATTTGGGCTTCGCTTATGAGTTTATCCAGCCGGGATTCAGCCAGAGCTGGAAGAGCATCCAGTAGATAGAATGGTGTTGACCCCTCGAGTTTTATGCTGGCGGAAACCGCCCCAGCAGCAGCCGCGTAAACCGGGTCGAAATGGGTTAAATAGCTGGCCACATAACCGCCAAAAAAAGCATCATCCATACCCACAGGATCCACGAGCTCTACCGGATAGTGCGGAAGGAGAAACCGCTTTTTAGCATCTTTTTGGTAGAGATAATACCCCTCCGCAGGATTATGAATAATTACGGTTCCAATTTCGAAGGATGAGAGGAATTCCACTATTTCCCAGGTGTCTTCACATTTTCCAAGGAAAAGTTCTTTTGCGTTTTTCTGGTTGGTAAAAAATAATTCTGCTCCGCAAACCAAAGCCGGGATCTCGGTAAAAAAGGAGGAATGCATATATCCATTCGCTCCATGGAAGAATACATTTGTGTTATTGCGAGTTCTGAATTCAACAGGTATCAGACTATGAGAGATAAAATCCAGCGGGCATAAAGCCAAGTTGCGGCAATCCAGGTAGTCAACAGGGATATCTTCCGGCTTAATTGACAATTCTCTGCATGAGCGCTTACTGTCCAGCCTGTTTCCGTACTTCGCGTAGCCTAACAAAGATTTAGGCATCGGTTGGTCCAATTCAAGGAAATACTTTTGAGGATTTTCAGTGAACAATTCACCCGAATCGGAAATATAAAAGAAATCACGGAGATCACCTTCCTGATTCACCCGCTTGATCCCTTGTGTATTGAAATCATTACCGGCGATCTGTGTGATCCATAATTCAGGGAAATCTGAACTTACCTTGGAAAGCAAGCCTGCAGTTTTTCCCCATAATTTCGCCGCGAACGAGGTATACAGCAGGTTTCCGCCCGGGCGATCGATAAAAATTCCTTTATTACCATTGATGATGGTTTCGCTTTTTAAACACCCCAAGAAAACCGTATCGAAAAAAAAGGGCGCTTTTTGCATAAGGGTACTGATGCCTGGTAAAAACCTCTAACTTTAATGTTCTTTGCCTGGATGGATCAGACCCCATAAAATACTCACCGTACCCAGCCCAAGGCGTGTAAGTTTTTTCCTGTTTAACGGACTTTCACCCTCGCTCAGTTCAGGAGAATTCTCAATAAGATATGCAGCGATCATCCCTGTCACCGCCCCAATCATGCCACCGATCAAATATGAGTAATAATTTGGTTGCTTCTTTTCCATAACACTCCTGTTTACTTACTTCGTTTGTTGAAAGAAGAAAATCCGGATTTCAATGCGATCAAGGATTTTGTTGATAGGCCGGCGAGATCTGCTGCCACACCCGATACCTTGTTAAACAAAGGTTTAAGCTTTTTTCCCAATTCCACCACTTTTTGCCGCAGCATCGCCACCAGGACAATGTGCGCAATCATTAACATAATCAGTAGTGGTCCAATGACAATAAATGGGAGAAAAATGACCATCACCGAGATATCTGACCAAATCCGGAAATCAGCGGTATCCGATACCAGGTTGGAGAATAAGAAATATCCTGCAACTCCAGTGGAGAAAAGAGCAATGATGAAAGGAAGAAGAATTTGGCTGAAAATTTGATTTTGCTGCTTTATGGGTTCCTGTTGATCTGCTTTCATCATTGTCATTCTAACATAGCGCGGTTCATCTCATTGTTTTAAATTTCTTAATCACTGAGATAACCTGATGCTGGTCTGTCTCACTGAGATCGAAATAGAAGGGCAATCTAACCAGACGTTCACTAATATCTTCCGTGACTGGCAGGTCACCTTCCTGATAACCCAAAGATCTTCCCATGGTTGAGGTATGCAGCGGTACATAGTGGAAAACAGAATAAATATTATTCTCGCGGAGAAATTGGATGAACCGCTGCCGCTCATCCAGGTTGGGAAGCAGTAAGTAGAAGAGGTGAAAACTCTGGTCGCAATATTCGGGAACTGTGGGTAATAGGTTCTCGTTTTTCACAGCCCATTCACTTAGACCCTGATAGTATGTTTCCCATATGGATCTTCTTCTTTCCTGGATTTTCTCTGCTTCTTCCAGCTGTGAGTATAAAACCGCGGCTATGATCTCTGAGGGCAGATAACTTGAGCCAAGATCAACCCAGGAGTATTTATCCACCTGCCCGCGGAAAAACCTGCTGCGGTCAGTGCCCTTTTCACGTATGATCTCCGCGCGTTCAATGAGGTTGGCGTCATTGATCAGCAGCGCACCGCCTTCACCGCAGGAGATATTTTTTGTTTCGTGAAAACTCTGGCATGCCATAGATCCAAACGTACCCAGTAGCTTTCCGCGGTATTTACCAAATAGTCCATGAGCGTTATCTTCAATCACCTGGAGATTATGACTTTCTGCAATCTCACGGATCTTATCCATTTCGCATCCAACACCCGCATAATGCACGACATAAATCGCGCGAGTTCTTTCGTTGACCAGAGCTTCGATCTGGTTTTCATCAATATTCAGTGTATCCGGGCGAATATCGGCGAACACTGGTTTGGCACCGCGCAGGAGGAAAGCGTTTACTGTGGATACAAAGGTAAATGAAGGTGCGATCACTTCATCTCCCGGCTTTAGATCCAGCAGTAGGGCGGACATTTCCAGGGCATGCGTGCAGTTGGTGGTAAGAAGCGCTTTTTTGACGCCCAGATAGTTCTCCAGCCAGGCATGGCATTTCTTGGTAAATTGACCATCCCCGGAGATATGACCGCTTTTAATCGCTTCCTGAATGTATTCCAACTGGTTTGATGCAATGTATGGCCGGTTGAAATCGATCAAGTTTCGGAATTTTTGGTTCGTCATCGCTTCATTTTCTCACTATGATGGTGAAATCATACAACTTGTAATCGTGAAGCAAGGCAACGTTTTTAGAGAAATTCACTTTACAGTAATCAAAAAGTAGACAAGGATCAGCGTAATAAAGGTCGGAACGCATGTATTCCGTGTCAGAATAATTGGTTAAACAATTGAAGGAGAATCCTTTTTTGGCCAAATTATTCATTTTATTTAGTGTGGTTAATACGTGCGAAGTCCAATTGTCGTAGTCCGCTTCCAATTTGATATTAAAAATGCCGCTTTCCACCACGAAATCGGCTGGTACCAGATCTTGTTCGTTTGTGATGAATTCGCAATTTCTTAGTCTTCCATATAATTCCTTCGCTCTTAGAACCGCTTCTTCGAGTATATCCACGCCTTGATAAGTAAATGTGTGATTCAGAGATCGAAGATATTCATATAATGCTCCATAACCACACCCGTAATCAATGATTGAATATGGCTGGCTGGCATCTATCACTCTGATCAGTTGATCAAACCGTATTACCTGTGATTCAACGGAATTCCAATCCTCCCCCAACGGAGTTGCCCCAAATTTTTCAAATTTCTCTTTGAAATAATCCCTTATATTTTTGAGATTTTTCATTTGGCAATATCTCCGCTGATGAATTTTATTGCGTTAGGCCCTGTCATAAAGAGTAAATCGATGATGGATACATTGCCATCAAAGGGCAGATAAAGCTGGGGATACTCGGGGTAATTGTATTGCATATACTCCAGATGAATACCCGCTTCAATGAATTTTTCCTCTTCAAGGTAATCTCGAGCGGAGGGACCGGAAATATATTCGTCCGCACCCACTGATATGAGGATCTGGATTAACCGGTCGGTCTTTTCGCCGGTAATACCGGGGATTTCAGAGGATCTTTGAAAGCGCGTTTGGCTGATCCCGAGCAAACCGGCGATTTCCATGGTCGTAGCAATTGTAAACTCAGCTAAATATTCCGGATGACGGGAATAGATTTCTTCAATAAATTCGGCATACATTGAAAAATAGGGCGCTTTTTTGTAAGAATACTGGATACCTCTCCAGTGATGTTCATTCCATGGCTTGTCCCAGGCGATCGGGATCTGGTGGATGGGGGTACTCTTGGTCACCGATCCCTTGGTTTTCACAGGAATGGTCAACCATTTTTTCCCTTGGGAGGTTTTGATCTGATTCCGGTTGCGCCAACCATTTTTGTCATATTGGACGTCATCATAAAAAATGAACAGGTCGGATTTATAAATTTGGTGAAAATAACCGCGCCAGGGGATATAGGACGGCTGAAGGATGACACATCTCATCACTTGCCAGCCGGAGTTGATTTGTCGATCACAAAGGCGGGATGGTTCATCGAACGGTTGAAGATCCTGGCCAGGTACTCGCCAAAAATACCCAGAGTAAATAGCTGGACACCACTGAAGATGCTGATGATGGATGCCAGAAACGGGAATCCCGGAATGCTGCCTTCAACCCATGTGCGAATCAGCACATATACCAGCACGCCAATGCCGAAGAGCGTGAAAATGAACCCAACGATGCTGGCAAAGCGCAGTGGGATGGTGCTGAATCCAGTAAGCACAAGCATAGTCACCTTGACCAGGCTCCAGAAATTGTAATTAGAGCGTCCTTCCGACCTTGGTTGTTCTTCGACGATTACAGTGCCAAAATTTTCGGTTCCCCAGGTTAACAAGGCATCCAGAATTATATTCGGACTATTAAAACTTTCAAAAGCGTTGCGGATCTTTGTTCGAAAAGCTCTAAAAGCGCTGATGTATTTAATGTTTCTAATGCCAAGGATCCTGGCCAGCAAGTTTTTTGTTGTTGCTGAGAAGAAATTGCGCCAGCGGGAATGCACAAGCTGCTGCGGGATTCCATAAACTACATCGTACCCCTTCTGTAATTCCTCGATCAGTTTGTGGATTTCTTCCGGAGGATGCTGGAGGTCGTCATCCATGGTTACGACAATATCACCTGTCGCGTTACGAATTCCACAGAGCAGCGCGTTATGCTGCCCATAATTCCGCATGAGGTTGAATCCTCGGAAATGGTTGTTCTTGGAAGTGATGGCTTCAATCACATCCCAACTCCGATCTTTGCTGCCATCATTGACCAGCAGAATCTCATAATTTGAGGTTAGATTCTGCAAGGAAGTCTCTAGGCGGGCTGCCAGCTGCGTAAGGATCCTCTCGCTATTATAGACGGGGATGACGACCGATAACTTTTCCATTTCCATATTTTAAGGGCAATTGTAAACCTTTAATATTTCCGACAACTTTTCAGGGAAGGGAAAGTCATTAGTATTACGAATTCGACGCATGGTGTAGCAAACACCGTTTTGATAATCAGGATTAAGCTGCGTAATTTCTTTGAGAACAAGATCCACGCGATCCCATTTTCCCAGCCAAGCATAACCTTCGAGGAAGGGCAGCCATTCGGAGGCTTCGCGTGGGCGTAAGCCGTTTTCCACTGCCAAATCACCAAGCGTCGCGACCTGGTCATACTTCCCCAATTGTCGTGCGAGGTCTGCTTTCTGGAAGTAATAACACCAACTCTCCTCGTCGATATCTTCAACAATGAAAACCGGCGGTTGGTGCTGCGGCGATGGGAGGATCATCTGCAGGTCAGTCAGCCGCAGCTCCCGGGTTTGTATATCGGTCAGGTTTAAATTTGTGATGGAGTTCGAATAATGCCGGTCCATTACCTTCATACAGGCAGGCGGTTCGAAGCGAATGGCGACCATCTTCGAAGTATTGCCGGAAAATAGGAAAGAGCGATAACCCTGGCTGATAAGAATATCTTTGCTCAGTTCAGGCAGCGCCAATCCCACGCGGACATCGGTGTAAAAAAAGAAATGTTCGAGACTTTTGCTATGAATATCATTCGCATAGGTCAAATTCAAGGGGGAAGTGAGTGAATTATCACTATAGTGCACAATTCCCGGCTCAGAGGTAAGCAGCGCAGTCCCATCTTCCAACGCTGGAATACGCCAGGTAAGCTGCTGGAAAAGATCCTGCAGGTTTTCCCAATCGCGCTTGTAATTCATCCCGTTTACGAAATGGCTGCCGACCGCGAGGGCGATCAAGCTGGAGATAATCAAACCTCCCAGCCATTTGCTCTTCTGATGAATCAAGCTGCCGGTAAGGCCGATCAGAATTGCTACTCCAGGTATTAAACCAATGGTCATGCGGTCCCAGGCAAATTCGATCCTCAACGGCAGGTCAAGCACCCAGATAAGCGCGGAGCCAAGCAGAAAAAGAAATAATCCTGTAACAAATTTTGATGAATAAGACTTGATTTTAGATTCAACTTGAGTTGCGGAAAAAATGAAAAACAGACCTGAAATAAGAAAAGTACCTGAAAGTAAAACCCAAAAAAGAAAGGTCGCTGCTGTTCCAAAACTGCTGATGGTTGGAAAAGTAATCGAATCGACCCAGGCGCCTTCCGTGGCGGTGAAAAAGTCGCGCGGGATGCGGGCAGCCAACACGGAAAGCGCGCCAAAAGGATCTTCAACCAGCGACTGTAGAAAACCTGGTTCGTAAGTGGGAAATTTAAAAATAAATACACGCCAAACGATAAAACCAAGAAAAATCACGAGATAAGGAAACCAGATACGTAAAACCTGCCTTAGCCTTATTTCCTTCTCCATGGAACGGTTCTCCATGATGATCCAGTGGAGCACCGGTCGTATTAACTCCAACAAAGCGAAATTCTCAATCGAGAACATGTGGAAGGCCGTCAGGAGTGACAAAATGTATAGGTAATGGTGTTTCTCTCTCGATGAGGCATATATGAGCATCAGGTAGATTGAACCCAGGAAAAGACAAAGAACACTCAGGTGATGGTTATAGATCAACGCAATGGGCTGCTGGAGAAATCCCGGATAAATGGTAAAAATGGCGGTGCTGAATAGCGGAAATACTGAATTATCAGGCCACAATTTTTTTAGGATGGCATAAAACAAGACTGAAGCGCCAAATCTCAATGCCAATGCCAGCAGATGATAGCCCAATGGTTCAAAACGGAACAACCAGGTGGTGAGCATAAAGATCCAGGCGGAAAAAGGACGATCAGACGCAACATACTCAGGAAATCCGCTGGGTCCATAAGCGCTGAGTTGGTAAAGATAGGGAAGGTCGTCCCAATAGAAGCCGAGGAAGGGGATCAACAATCCGTAACAAAGTATGGTCAAAACAAAAATAAAAACAAGGTTGTACAGATCAGGGTGTAATTGATAACGGGACCTGATTTTAGTGATCATATTCACCTAGAAATCACATTGGAGAAGATCATTAATGGTTCCTACGGATTCTTTTTTCCCCAGAGATGATTTTGCCTGGTTGTCTATCCGGTGCCATAACTGACAAAGCATGGGCTTATAAAGGGGCGATACCTGACTGGATTCATTGGTAAGCTCAATTGCGCGCTCCCAATCACCGGTCATTGCGTATGCTTCAATAAATGGAATTCGCTCGGAAGCATCATTGGGATAATCATTCAAATTGAATGCAGTTTGAGCTAATTCCACCACGTTGGCCCAATCTTTCTGCTGCGCGGCCAGACTGGCTTTTTGGTAGAAGTGGCACCAAGTCTGAGGTTCACCTGAATTGATAAAGAACACAGGATTTTGATCCAACTGTGTTTTGATCAATTCCGGCCGAGACAAGGAAGCTGCGTAACGGATGCTGGAGTCGATCAATGGGTTTAAAGGATCGAGGTCCGGATCTGCAATGTGAAAACAACCCGGCGGAAGATGATAGAACAAAATCATCTGATCCGTTGATCCTCTAAATTGGTGAGTCCGGTAGCCATGATTGACCTTTGTTCCTGGTGATAATGACGGAAGACTGCGACCCAACCGTGCTTTGGAAAAGTTGATCAGATATGGGAGTGTATCTTCCTGCCGAGGATCGGCATAGACCCAGTTGAAAGCTGCAGTCAAAGAGTTGTCGCTGTAGAAATTGAGTGTCAACTCATCTGTAACCAGGAGCGTATCTTCTTCCAATGATGGAATGCGCCAGGTGATCTGGGAAAGGAAATCCCTGACATGGTCCCATTCATTGCGGTAAATGTTTGCCTGGTGAAACTGAAAAGCGAGACTCAGTGAAAAGATCAATGCAAAAGAGAGAGAAAAAAGCATCCTGTTATTTCTCACGAAAAAAAGAGGTATTGCGATCAAAGCAGAGGATGCCAGCATAAAAGGCAAAAAGAAACGGTCGTAGGGAAAATGGGTGGCCAATTTGAAATTAGCCGCCCAAAAAGGGATTCCAGCAAATACCAAAATAAAAAATCCACCAGTTATCAAAGCGATGACAAAATCTTTATTGACATTAAGTGGTTTTTTCTTTGTGAGAAGATAGCAGCTAGCGGTAGAAATTAAAAAGGTAGTCAACAGGACAAAGATGTATAGTTTGGAAGCCAAGGATTGGAATTCAAAATGGATGATCGGTTCGATAATCTGAATCCAGGCAGATATCAAGGCTGTATAGATATTACTCCCGATGACACCTAATAATTGAATGGCCGTAGTCAAAGGCGACAGGGTAAGGTTGTCCACTTGTTGGACTTCATACAGGACCGACGAAGCGAGAAAAATCCGATAGAAGACGAATCCCAAACCGGCTATCAGATACGGCCACCAAATCTTGAGTGTTTGACGAATCCTCGCTTTGATGTTCGCATCCCGGTTTTCGCTTGAAATCACCCAATATATGATCAACGGTCGCAAGGCTTCCAATCCAACCAGATACTCTGTTGCAGCCATACAGATTAAAGCCAAAAGGATGGATGTCAAACCCACCCAAAAAAATCTCCGCACTTTCACTGCATGGATAAAGAGGACCAAAGAATAAAAATAAAGCGCGAAAATGAGAAACGCGTGTGAATATATCACCGCGATATATTGCTGAGTAAAGCCGGGGAATACCGTGAATAGCAGAGTGATCAACTTGTTTTCTGTTCGGTGTTCCGGAAAAAGAGCGGAGAGAAAAGCATAAACACTTAATGTAAATAGCCAGCGGCTGAAAATAGCGAAAATCTGCCAGGCAAGCGGTGATTCACCGAGCAAGGATAACGGCAGCGCGTAAAAAAGACCGAGTACCGGACGGTCCAATGCAATAGCGCGGAGTGATCCAACGGGACCACCCACGTGACTAAACCACATATAGGGAAAGTCATCCCAGTAAAAGCCAAGAAAAGGTGAAAGAATCCCGTACGCAATAAAACAAACAAGCAAGAGTAGAAAGGGATAATAGTCTTTCTTTAATAATTGACCGATCATAGGTGAAAGATATCAGCTCTCCAAAGCCAGGTTTTTCAGATAATCACCGTACTGATTGTTATTGATCTCACCACCCAATTTATATAACTGTTCCTTATCGATAAATCCCATGCGATATGCGATCTCTTCGGGGCAGGAGATCATCAATCCCTGCCGTTCTTCCACGGTCTGTACAAACACCGAAGCCTGGAGCAGGGCTTCGTGTGTGCCGGCATCCAACCAGGCGACGCCGCGTCCCAGAACTTTGACCTGCAAACTACCCTCATTCAGATACAGCATATTGAGATCGGTAATCTCCAGCTCGGAGCGGTGGGAGGGTTTCAGCGATTTAGCCAGGCGGCTGACCCGCTGATCGTAGAAGTAGATCCCGGGAACTGCCAAATTCGATCTGGGATTTTTAGGTTTTTCCTCCAGACTGACCGGCTGGTCGTCTTCGTCCACTTCAATGATGCCGAATTCCTGGGGATTTCTCACCGGGTAAGCGAAAACTAGTGCTCCATGAGTCAATTTGGCTGCATCCTGCAGCATATCGATCAACCCACGCCCGTAGAAAATATTATCTCCGAGAGTCATAGCGACCGTTGAATTGCCAATGAACTTTTCTCCGATAATAAAGGCCTCGGCTAAACCTGCGGGATTCGGCTGTTCGGCATATTGAAAATCAAGGCCCCACTTACTGCCGTTGCCCAAGAGTGATTTGAACGATTGAATGTGTTCAGGAGTGGAGATGATGAGGATCTCACGAATTCCCGCAAGCATCAAAATTGAAAGCGGGTAATAGATCATTGGTTTGTCATACACGGGCAATAACTGTTTGCTGACACCCAAAGTGACCGGGTAAAGACGCGTACCCCTTCCTCCAGCTAGAATGATTCCTTTCATATCAGGCTTTTCCCCTCCCGTTGTAATTCAATTTTATCCAATCATTGTAGGATGGACGATTCCTTATTTTTTCCACCCATTCGGCGCTATTCAGATACCACTGAACAGTTTTTTGTAAACCTTCAGATAATTTATGTTTAGGCTCCCACCCTAATTCATTGGTTAGTTTGGAGGTATCCATTGCATAGCGCCGATCGTGGCCGGGCCTGTCTTTGATGAAGGTGATCAATTGCTCATGAGGTTTTACTGGCGAGTTGGGCATCAATTCATCTAAAATCCCACAGATCTGCCGTGTGATCTGTAAGTTGGTGGGTTGGTTATTACCTCCAATATTGTATGACTGGCCGGGTTTCGCTTTTTCAAGGATCGTCAGGAGCGCCTCACAATGGTCTTCAACAAACAACCAGTCCCGAATTTGCAAACCATCTCCATACAACGGTACGGGGAGACCTTCTACCGCATTCAGGATGATCAGCGGGATCAATTTTTCTGGAAATTGATATGGACCATAGTTGTTGGAACAGTTGGAAATGATCACAGGCAGGCCAAAGGTCTGGAAATATGATCTGACCAGGTGATCGGAAGCTGCTTTGGAGGCCGCATAAGGAGAATTAGGGGAATAGGCTGTTTCTTCTGTGAAGGGCGGGTCATTTGGAGTCAGACTGCCAAATACTTCATCGGTGGAAATATGCAGAAATCTGAAATTATCATTTTCATTTCCTGAAAGTTTCTTCCAATAATCCAAACTTACATTAAGCAGGTTACAAGTCCCTACAACATTGGTTAATACGAAGTCAGAGGGGTTTTCTATTGAACGGTCGACGTGGGACTCGGCAGCAAAGTGTATAACTACATCAACATGGTGGTTAGAAAAGATTTCGCTAAGAAGATCGAGATTTCGAATGTCCCCTTGAATAAAGGAATACCGAGGGTCAGAGGAAACACCAATCAAATTGTCCAAATTGCCGGCATACGTGAGGGAATCAAAATTAATCACGGAAATATTCGAGTCATAGGTCAGCAATTTTTGAATAAAATTCGACCCAATGAAACCCGCGCCGCCGGTGATAAAAAAATTTCTCATCATTTGATATGATGAACCATTATAGCGTATCGAGGAATTCGAGAATATGAATAAGTTCAGATAGATGTGAGACGATGTGACTGGACAAAAAGGCGCATCGGGGTCATCCTTAGAGGTGATAAACCAAACCAAGGAGACACCCGATGCATACGTTCTATCACTTACCCAAGGAATTTTATCAGTTAGCCAAACACAAGCCATACGAATTAAGCCCACAAGGACTAAGCAGG